>Ga0325414_1004837_pt1 | contig 14140 bp, 8 predicted proteins | sample PopdelMetagenome_8_FD_206183 | JGI IMG/M metagenome (GOLD analysis project Ga0325414, IMG submission 206183) | Populus deltoides microbial communities from Bellville, Georgia, United States - Leaf-PdKOR-R3 | ecosystem: Host-associated > Plants > Phyllosphere > Phylloplane/Leaf | place: USA...
GATTCCACAGATGACGGGCTGTTAATCCCGCTTTGTCTACTGATTCCATCTCACATTTCTTACTTTGATGGTTTTAATGTTGGTTAATTGCCGGGAGCCCCTAAATCCATACAACCGAAGATATTAATTAAATCCGAGTAGATGCGGATGAAATACTGATTTTTTTTCTAGATTTTTTCTATCTTTTTTGGTTTTTTAGAATCTAATTATTTTTTGATCGCATGTAGTAAGATTTATGATAAAACATGGGTGAAATATTACACCTTAAAAGATTTTGCTGATAAAAGGTTGTTTCTGAAGGGCCATGTTGTTACCTTCATGGCCTTTTTTGCATCTTGAAAGCATACCATATGCACAGTATGATTGACACAACTTGATTTCGGTACATTCATTTAGTGTGCTAAATTTCATTCATTGAGAGAATTTGGAGAGACGCTTACCTCAATTCGTTTGAGTATTATGTTTTTATGCACCTAGGTTGTCTAGACGATATGAATTGGAGTTTCTATGCCGGAGACAGCTAAATGAATCTAGTAGAGCTTTTTCCTGAATTTTAATACGTACATGGTTATGGGCATCTGCTCCATTAGGTTTGTCTTGTGTCGCCGCTTGGTTCAGAAATTCTTTATGATTGGCATTGTCCAACACTATTGAAAACTTGAGGTCCGTTGCCCTTCATATGCAACTTTAAGATTAAGAAATTGAGGCCGAACAAAAGCCCTTGCAACAAGTCGAAATGGATACTAGAAGAAACTTTTGTCGAGAATTTAAGAACATTTGAAGGTTTCCCCAACAAACGGACGATTCTTGGACAAATGTAGGCCGATGTAGCTACATGCACACCAATTTCCTGGACAAAACTGCTTCATACATCAAGAAATACCATACCAGTAAATATGCATTGCTGTTTAGCGTTAACAGGAAGCTCCCTGTAAAATCTAAGCGAGTTCATTCGATCATCCTTGTTTGAGCTATGCTTGTAATTTTCGTTGTGATTTGTGAACCTGAAAGTCGTGCTTTGTCTGTAATCCTGAGGCTTGCCCTATCAGTCAGAATATGCTAAAAAGTTAATGATTTGTGAAGCTCCATCGTGGTTCTTTTGTTTTAATTGAGTTGACTCGTAATTCCACTACAATGGTCCAAATCTGGTTGCTCCATTGGCTTAGCTACATTTCCCATTAACGACTCCCACCTTCCCCGAGAGAAATCGTACTCCGACTTGCACAGGCTAAAATGACGGATATGGGCGCTCCTTCACGAGAACGAAGGTCAAGAAGAAAGGCGAGCAGGGGACTTGGATTTAGCTAGGAATGCAACAGTAAAGCAAAAGATTCACTACTGCTCCTTCATGAGAACGAAGGTCAAGAAGAAAGAGGTGAGCAGGGGACTCAGAATTAGCTAGGAAAGATGCAATAGTAAAGCAAAAGATTCACAACTGCTACATAAATCGCCTACACATCGGCTTACCTTCAAACAAAAGTGAAAATGGAATGGGCTCTCCTGGAAAGTGGAAGCTAAGGTAAAGAAGGATTCATTATATTGCAAACGTGGATCATACTTGTTCAATTCACGACGAAAAACTCGAAACCTTTGGAAAAAAGAAGTGGGTTAAATCTGTTAGGCCTGCTTATTTGATGATCAGGGCTGTGTACTAACAACAAGAACAAGAAGATTAATCTTGGGCCAATTTATAACACCCCAGTTGTCTTTATCCATTTTGTTATCACTGTAAATGCTGTCCCATTCTTTATGGTTTCTTTTTGAACTTTCTAGTATTCGCGCGAAGACTGAAGACAGACATCAGGGTAAGATAACAACCAGAATAGAATCTTTGACTTGTTTGTCACCTCACCCATCACCACCGGAGGAAAGAAATCATTCATTTTCTTACCGTCCTTAAAGATCCTTCGAGGCTAGAGCCAGCTTTGGCCCCCCTTGTAGTCTTGCATTTTTTCAACTCAAATTCAATAGTTTCGTTCTCCTTTATGTGGTTTCAATAAGAATTACTTCTCCGCTCATCCCAAAACTGTTAAAAAAGAAAAATTGATGTTTAATATTTGGGAATTGCAATTGGCACAGCCCGGCCACTTTTTTTCTCACAATCAAATGACTAAACTATCCTCTTCTATCTTTTTGACCTTTTATCATCAACTAGTGTAGAACACCGTCGAGAGAGCGTGTTTATTTTATTAAGGCTGTCACTTTATACATTATTTTAATCGAAAAGAGCGCCTGCAGATGCAAAGACATGTTAACGTTGTCTGTGCAGCCTTAGAAGAAAGACTTCGTCGATATAATTTCCACAGATTTTTTTATTCGGGGAAATAAGAGGTTAATAGTTTCACATCCGAAGCCACAACGATTGATTATTGATGACTACAATTCAAAGTGACAGCCAATTGAATCGAAAAGGAAAAAATGAGAGTCCCAAATCACGGCGATCCACCGAAAAATCCAAGGATAAGCTAGTCTTTCAAAGAAAGAAGAAGGGCAGTAGCCTTTAAATTCTTATCGTCAACTGTGACCACCTTTTTATGGAATAGTTTCAGCTTGACTTGGTTAATATACTACAACTGTGATCAATAACCACAGTCCACAGGTTCTAATCTTTACTGGTTTTTTTTTTCTTTTGACATCATTTTCTCAGCAACCAAAGGGAAAGCAAAGCGAAGATAATGATTCCTTTTGCTCTCTCACATAAAGCGTAGGATAGGTATCTAACTTTTTAGTAATAGATTATTACTTCAGAACTCAGAAGGTCAATATACTCATTTTGTCAGATAAAAAAAAGGGGGGGAAATCTGTGCTCATCATAGACAGGAAGGCTGTGCCAATAGCCATTCCCTTAATATTTTAGAAGATCAAATTACTTTTATCAAATGAGCTCAATTGCGTGCCGCAACTTTTATCGACTCTTGCAGGAAATGTATCAGCTCAAAACAAGCCATATTATAAAATTTGAACGTCTAAGATCACTTTCGGAAAACAAAGAAACAAGATTCTTGTATGTATGTATATAGATATCAATTTATCACATGGTAAACAAAAGCGGCGGGCTACATTCATCCTTGCAGCCACCTCGGCTTCCGACCTTACGACATTCACTTTTTCACCTTTTTTTTTTTACCCATTAACAAAACAACCACCCTTTAAAAAAAAAGTACAAAACTCTCCCTTTCACCGCCACCACCGACTCGCTTTTCTCATTTCCTCTTTTTTCACCTGGGAAAGAAAAGGCACGGAAAAAAAACGCAAAATATCGAAGAGGGAAATTTAAATTAAACCAGTTTAAACCCTAAAATTCTTTCCAACGAAAGTCTGACTAAATTGCCAGTTTGAAGGAACAACGTTCCATGAAGTAGAGGTGCGTCTATCACTGCCGGTGACCCTGAAAGATAATGACTGGCCAACCAAAACTGAGTTTGACTGCCAGTTTTGACCCCAGTTACGACTCATGCTCATCCATCCAGTCTTTGATCCCTTCACGCTCACTTTCACAATATCTCCTGCACCTGCAACGTTGGTGATCAAAACCAAGTTGAAGTAACGGTGACCGTTGATTTGGAACCTGATCCCCCCTCGTTTTCTACACGGCACCCTATAAAAGAAACAGATGGCATATTAGTAATTTGGAGGTGGGGACGAAGTAGATATTCTATCTGATGATTCTGATCTCTTCAGAAAATACTGTTGACCAGAAGTTTCAGAAGATTGTACGCTTAGAAATCTTGAAAGACCAGTCATTCTATACTAGCATAGGAAATCATGCAATCACATTTTATAGTCTAGAGTCCAGGCAGATTTATTCGTACTAAAATTGAACTGATAAATAGGTTGTATGTTTACCGGCGGTAAGAGACAGGGACGATGCCAGCACGGTACTCAGCGATCTTGAGGAACACAGGCATAGCAAGATCGAAGTGAGGACGAGGAGGATTGCACCAACCACCATTATCACTGGGCAGTGCATAATTAGGAGGGCAAAAGTTTGTTGCTGTGATTAAAATTGACGGGCTACCAGAGTGGCACCATTGTGGGTCATTACCGCACTTTATTTCAAAGCAAGCACCACAACTAAGGCCATTGTTGAACAGGGCTGTGCTTAGTGCTGCGGTATTCACGCCATAGCCTTGGCTGTACAAGTTGCCGTACCCACAAGCACCGCCTGAACACAAGAAATAAGATCAATTAATTTCCTTATGTGGGATTTAGACTTTTGGTTTTCGAATACTTAAAATGGAATTTTAATATTTATTTGCAATGCGTGGTATTGGCGTGTGCTAATTGCGTTTAAATGCCTCTGAAATCTGATTTTGGTTAAAACAGAGTTCAGTGCTGTTAAAAAGCAGGGAAAGGTATGGGCTTGCTCTGTGTTTATGGTTTTGTCATGGGAAATGCAAGAAGAAAACATGGGAGGGGTTATACAAAATGTAGAAACAACTCATGAACATATCAAAAATTCAAGAAGCTAACTACTTAGCATGAACGGTTCAAGATGACAGTACCCATAGTCCCAGAGGCGTCACTGCCACCGTAAAAAGTAGCATGGGCGCTCTGCCAGGCTCCTCCAGTGTAAACACCAGGAATTCTTGCCTCGACAAGAGTCAAAAACAGCACCAAAGACGCAACACAAATGGTAGCCCTAATAGCCATTGCTTCCACCTGTCGCTAGACTATGAAGAGGCTTCTAGAGATGGGGATTTGGGACAGGGGGAAGTGTGAGGAGAAGGCGGGGAGTGGACTGCTATTTATGGAGGCAAAAAGCATGCATTGTCAAAAAAGAGAAACCAAATTATAATCACCTTTAATTAGTGCTTGGTTTGGCATAAGTTGATTAAGCCAAATTCCCTCCCCTGGCGGTAACCCTTTTCAACGTCCATCAAATTTCTACTACTTTAGTTTGTTTACAAAAACACCCTCGTGGTATTTTGGTTGAAAACGGTAAGGGCATTTGGTGGGGTGCCGATGAAGGACACGAGACTCAAGAGGATCAACCACCAAGGCTGGTATGAAACCGCTTTGCTTCATTTCAAATTTGTGCAATTGATTATAGTTTTGTCTAAAAATTGCTAACTTTATTGTCTTTTTCTGACTTCTGATTTTTCCCTCCATTGAAATTTCGGACTGAAGGGATTGATGGGCTTGAATCTGGAGGGAATAGTGGGGCTACAACTTTTACGGATCATAGAATGTAACATGATACTTCAGGTAACGTGCGTGCTGCTTTAGACTACAAATCAAGCGTGTAATGTGGAAACTATGCACACGCTACTTTTAAGTACTGTGTATAGTATAGAAATCTCGAAAAAAAATTACGTGTGAAGTTGAAGAACGTTGCATTAGGAATCATGTAAGATTACTTTAAAGTAGTGTTTTTGGATTCACGTTGAAAGCTAAAGCTCTGCTCATTTGTTAATCATGCAAGAGCTTGATGTGAAAATGACCCGTAAACAGCCGTGTGAAGTTGAAGAACGTTGCATTAGGAATCGTAAGCGCAGAATTTGAAGGGCTGGTGCAAGCCATCGTGTTCTCTATTTATCATGAATACAAGGGATACCATAAAAGGCAATTAAAACTAGTCAAGAGTGACGAGAGAAAGGGTAGCGGTTCCTTCTTTTCTCTATGCAGTTCTTATCCTCTGGCAACATCAAGATAAAGCAATGCCTGTAAACCTTGAAGGATACTGCGCGCACCCGCCTCATTGAAGATTTTCACAGAAAAGGCAAGTCTCAACGGGCCGTAGTTGGAGGGAGGTGGGACCCAGATACCCGGATTTATCGGTCCACGTATTACGCCGTGCATTAGCCGTACGCTAGTTGGACTCTCTCTCCCTTGGGTCTTCTTGGTCACGGTGTTCGTATTTTTCTACGTTGGAGTCAACTTTTACCGGAGTTGCCTTGTTTTTCCAGCCCGCACCCAATAGGAAAGCAGGTTGATTGATTTGCCATGCTGATCCCTTTCAGTAATTTTGATTTCTTAAAACTCTGACTATTATAGTATTTCCAGGATTGATTTCGCCTTGAATAAATCCTTCCCCTTTCCAGTTTAGACAGGTCATCATCATCTTTATTAAAGGAGAGATTTAAGTAAAGGCAACGTGATTGATATACCATCTCGTGCAAATCTTTTGAAGTTGAACCTCAAACTTTCAAGTTTGAGAAAAATGTCTAAAAAAAATGACAAACTGCAATAAGTTTAGGATGCAGCAAGCAATCCATCCACCTAACATCAGATAGCTACTAAATCTAACCAGCGAGACCTTAAGAACTGTTAGGATGGTGTGCTTTACAGGTCTGGCATTAAGGATGCTGGGTGATGACGCAAACTCCATGTCCAATCTGATCATATCAACCAAATCTTAGAAGATCCACCACGTCATCGAAATAATTAAGCTCTTGTTCAACAACACACACCGACCTGTCACCCATAACACCCCCTAGCCAGATTAAATTGTATTAGCTCATGCAATGAGACCCCAACTCATTGCATGTGAAATTGCCCACCAGTACTTCACCTCTCCACCCAACATCTTCATTTATGCCACCCTAACTAACTAATTTCTACTACAATTTTGTTTTCAATCGACCCAGTTAAACCCCATTGTTATCAGAAGCATTTCTTTTTCCTTCTGGGCTGGGGCAGTTTTCCCCTTTTCAACCCAAGAAGGAAAAAAGAATGCTGCTTGTAGCATTTCTCAGGTTACTTACTGATCTAAAGCCAATACCCTGTGGACGAAGGCGTAAAAAGAACTCCTACGTGTGCATTGAGAAATTTGCGAATCTTGAAGATATTGTTCTTTTCGAATGGATAATTTTGCTGTCACTTTTTTTTCCACTAGCTAGCGGTTAGCGGCGCAGGCGAGGCAAGTTGTTATTGATTACTTCTCATTTGGCATGGGATTATAAATACCACTTGATTTGATCTTTTTGAAGTGAAATATACGACAAGTATATATATATATATATATATATATATATATATATATATATATATCATTAGCTAGATCTATTACAAAGAAAAGCATGGGACAGTTAAAAGTTTGGAAGCAATTTAAGCAGGTTTTTGGTATAATCACTAGCCTCTCAGCGATTCAATACTTTCATTTGAGGTTTGGTATGTATAATTAAGAGGGTCTGGAGGACATAATTAGCATTCAATAGAGTAATATATGCCCCACGTCACGAGCCGTTGGCCTTCATTGAATAAAAAAACTCAAGAATAAATAGGGTATATTTATCGCTTTATAAAATGATTATTCAAGACTTTACTTATCAGATTTATATATAAAAAATATATATATATTTCTTAAACATTATAAAAAACCTTATAGATCTCATTCACCTTAAACTCCCTGATCCAGCTCCCGCAACCCAAGCAACGAAAAAAGTATTGTAATAGATTTTGTGGTTGTAGTTTGAAAATAATTGTTTTATAAAAAATATTTTTGGTTGAAGTTGATTTGGTATTTATATATATTTGATTAAAACTGTGGTTGAAATTGAGATTGAACAAAAAGTAGTTTAATGTGTTTGGTTAAAAATGCTTTTGAAATTGAGATTATAAAATAATTTAAAAAAAAATATATATATATATATATATATATTAATATTGATGATTTTTAATTTAAATACTGTAGATTTTACTATTGCTATTACATCATGAAATAAAAAATACTTTATATAAAATATTTTTTATTGTTTCATTAAATTATCTACAATTCTATCACGTATGAAATACATCCGACAAGTATTATAGTTTTCTTAGTTTCTTAAGCGTGCAGCAATATCAGGTAAAATATAATCAAGAACAAAATTGGGATTGCGATCAAATTCTGCAAATGCTATGTCATCAAGAGATCTCCATCTAATTTATGTAGTATCATTGAATAATATTAAATACTAGTTTTTCGAATAAAACACAATTAAAAATAAAAAAATATTTTTTTTATTATTTTACTAGGTTAGACCAGGTTCAATGTATTTTTAGCTCTGGACCGGACCCGATCCAACCAAAATAGTGAAGCATAGCTATACTGTTCGTGTGATTTCTCTGTGCAAGAAGCAACAAAGAGTTGCTTTCTTTCCTCCTGTGTTTCAAACGCAAATTACTATAGGATCTATGAACAATAAATAGCGTTTTAATTGCTACCAAACCATTGTTTCTCATAATTTACTTTAAAAGAAGAAGCAACGACGGAAAGAAACACTCAAGAAAAGAAACGAAAAACACTTTCATTTTGTGGTCTAAAATAAATATCTCAAACCCTACACGTGTGAGAAAATTGTTCAATCGGAAGCTAACAGGTGGCAATTTGACCCATCACAAGATCTACTCTTCACATAATTTACTTTATTGCTTTTTCTGCTGTGCAATTTGACGCCTCTATTTTATCTATACGCAAGTACTCTATCTGGTGAGAACTCTTCATAATTTGAGAATTGCTTCGTTAATCCTTCATCATTTGAATTTATTATCTCCAAGTTTTTTGAGGATTAATTATAATCTTACTTGACTATGATCAGATAGTTTTCACCTCTTTATTCTAAGAATAATAAAGTATTTACATTCTTGAAGGAATGAATATATTTATGTCAATAACACTGCTACGAGAGCAAATTAAGTGTATTAATTATCTTTTATGTCGGGAGGATTGAATTGAAGTGTAATTACAATGGAAGAAATTAAGAAATGAGGCTTTTGTGATACGATAACTTATATCTATAAATTGTACTAAAAATCTCTCTCGTGATCGATACAAGCATGATTGAGGAGGTGTTTGGCACATATTTTTTTAATTGCTTTTCAAAAAGTATTTTTAATTTGAAAAAACTATTAAATTAATATATTTTTAGTATTTTTTAATGATTTTAATATGTTAAGATCCCAACATGCAAAACAATAACACATAATTTAAAAGAACAAGATAAAATAAAAAATTAAACATGCAAAAATCTTCATGGTTCATCCAATTTTTGTTATGTTCAAGAGCAAGTATAAAAATATTTTACCAAATAATATAAAAATTACAAACTCTTTTTCTCTATTAGTTGGAGAACAATTAAGAATCTCTCTATAAATACCTCACGCACTTTATTACAAATATCTCATGATTTTGTGGGATTTCTTTTCTCAATTTACTTCTCTTTCTTTCTTGTATTTTCTCTATTTTATTTTATTAAAAAATAAAAAATTTATGAAAAAATTTTAAATATACTTTCAAATAAAAAAATATTTTTAAAAAATACTTTACATCACATTCTTAAAAAGCCTCGTAATACTACTTGATATTATTTGCATTATATAATTAACTTTATATAAAAAATAAAATTATAATTAAAACTCATAATTAACTTTATATAAAAAAAATAAAATTATAATTAAAACTCAGATTTTATTTTATTATATTAAATTAAATGATTAGGTATACAATCACTAGCCAGGCCAAGCGATCAACATCCTTTTTTAAAAAACCTGAACAGCACTCGTGATTTACAAACACTTCAAAACGGAGTCCTGTGAATTACAAACTGATCGATTGGTACAAAAGCAACAAAAGCTTCAAAGATCATTGCATAACTACCATCAAGTCAATTATCTTGGAACAATCTACTATACTAATTGCCCATGCCTGCATCTTCTAGAAAACTTGCCTGCTCTTTGTCGGACCATTTTATCGGACCAAGGGACCATTTTTACCTTTCATGTCTCCTGTTAAGAAGAACCCTTGTACCTATAGGCAATCCTCCATTGAGCTTTACGCAATCCCTAAAATGTTCCAAGTCTCTCGAGCAAGCAAGTTTGGAATCATATCTTGAGTTTCTCTAGTGAGCACCGCCACTAACCATCGACTTTTCTTTTCTTCCCTTCCTTTTTCTTTCACTTCCTATGGCCCCTACATGTCATGCTTTAATTCTTTGCCTGCCTCCTACGAGGGCCCTCATGACTTTTGCATTTGACTTTCAACTATATGGGTGCTTCGCTACTTTAAAGTTCAGGGAAGAGTAGCTACCAAACCAACTAACATAACCACCATCAGCGATGGCAAGAGGTCTAACCGAATCATTTCTACAAGCAGCACATGAATGGAAGGGCCTTTAGTGATCTGGGCCATGCATTTTAGCATAATTGGTGTCTGGTCAAGGACTCGAACCATATACTTTCTTTAATCTGCAGGAAATGAAATCGCATCCTCCTCTTTCGAATTTGAATTTGGTGTTTTTGGCACCGTAATTATTGAATGATGATGCGACAAACCGCAGTCTCTGTGACATATTATTCTATGCAAATTTATCATACACGTTTTTTCGGGTAGCCATTAGCCCGACCCCATTTGAATAACTCCATCAGTGTTCCTGGGACAGTGGGATGCTTGTAGCTCTGATGCAGATCAGCTAAAGTTCTACACATCTTCTCCGAGCATGTAGGTCCATCCAGTAAGTTGAGAGGCAATTTACGTATTCAAATTTCAAGTTTATCAACCTGCCAACGTTCAGTAACTATTATTTGATAACCAGGATGTTGAATTGTTGCGGCGCCAAAATGGGAGCTTTACCGAAAATGGTAATGAAAGGACAAGCAGAACCAACCGTGTCAGTGCTCTAAATGAAGGAAATTTTGAACAATTATGTTTGATGGGCCATTCTTTTTTGTTGTTGCTTCTGCTCGTGAGTGTAATTCGGTTTAATGAACTTCGTATATACGGTTGGAGTCCAATTAATTCTTCATCTGATATCATTTCACATAATTGTTTACGGCTACTGTCAAAAGGGCAGTCATTTGACAGAATTTATACTTTCTTTTGATTGCCACATTGAGAAGATTTAAACAACAATGATAAGTAAAATACACCATCCATGTCGTTAATTTTTTTTAATATCCCATATGATTCGTTCTTGAATCGCTCCTTCAAGAAATCTTTGAAATCGAAAATCGTGTTTTTTTCTCTTCTCTTTTGGTCTCCCATGCCTAGTTTTCAATAGTAAAACGAGATAGGTTTCTGATAAGCTATTTAAGATTTCGTATTACTAAACAGTTCACCAAGTCCTAGCTTGGGCTACTCCACACAGAACAGATAATTGCAGAGGCAGCATGGGCAAGCGTTTTACTCAAGACAGAACACATGATTCCTAAAGCTTGCAAAATGCCTTCCTTTCCTCGCAAGAGGCAACCACACATCATTAGTCCTTAAAAAGGGAAAGACAGAGAGAAGCTAAGCCCTGTGTACGCACAAGTTGGAAATTTAAAGCATCTTTTTCTTTAATTCATCTTTTCAGAGGATAAATTACAGGTGAAGGATTGAGAAAACTACTGTAACCAATCCATTAATGTCGAGCACGATCGGAACAGGCTTGTACTATAATGAACATTAAATGGCAGTTGTCATGAGCATATATGATTCAATTCCTAAATCTAGAAGATATTGTTCAAGTTCAACTAAAAGGTGCCTGGCCTTGAATGCAGATCGAAATAAAACCAGTCGTCGTGACTCGTGGCTAATTTTGAACAGTTGTGCTTTGAAATTTCTGACCTGAAGAATGTACAATTATTCATGTGCAGATAAAAAATGGCATACACAGTGTTGAATATCCATTATTTTCTGCTGCAAAGTTTGTGTTTGATTATTGAATCTTCCTTGAGAGTTGAGACTACTTGTTCGTAATGGCCTCGGATTCTGTAGAGATGAGATCAAGCAATAAAATGAGACTTGATGGGCCGTTCTTCGACACTATTCAATACATAAAGTCAATCAATTCAAGCCTTTACTAGTTTCATTTCCCACAAAGGTCAAACATATAAAATTTGTTTTAATATCTTAATTAATTTTGAAAATCCAACCCAATTGCGTAATTTAATTTGTAAATTATAATTTTAAATATTACATGAATTTTTATTTTTAATTTTAAATATATTTCATGAATATATTTGACCTTAATAAAAAATAACCATGCAATCAATTATCTATATCAACCAAAAAATTCAATAAAATTATTAAAAGAAGGTAAAAACCTACAATAAAAGGGTGTTTAAACAATCTATATTAGAAAGGTGCTTAATTTTAATAAATTAGTCCAATTGAAAAACTTTATTATTCTCTACCTGGTAGTTACTTTTTAAATTCTTCATCAATATAATTATGAAAAATAATTTTCATTTTTTAATATATAATGTAAATTTACTTACAAAATTGAAAAAAAAATCCAGTGATGAATTGTTTTAAAAGTCAATGCTATTTTAATAGTTTTTTTAAATAACTACTTGAAAACAACAAAGAATTATTTTTTTAATATACATTGAAGAACCAAAATCAATTTTGAAATCAGGCATGATTAATTAAAAATAATATAATCTTAGAAACGACAAATTATCAACCATTGACTCCTTGTTATTTAGACCCTTTCTTGTTTTGAATGTCAATCTACAGTTAGGCAAAGTTTTTTTAAATAAAAAAACCCGGTTTTATATAAGTCTACTTCGATATATTTGTCATTAAATTTTTGACAACTATACATCTTATAAGATTAATCATCAGACATTCAAAACATATTAAAAATGACAAATAATCATTGTTTTAGCAAGACAGCATGAAAAATCACTATTTTTTTATAACGATGTTTGTTTTCTATACTAATTTTTTAAAAATAAACAAAAAAAATAAAATTATGAAAAATATCCGTCGCTTTTTTATGCTATATGAAAAATAAACAAGCAAATATTACTTTAACTTGGCCTTACCCACCCAAAAAAATAATTTGCAGTAGGAATTGGGTCCTGCTTTTTCATTAAAAAACCTCTAAAATCCACATTCCACCTAGGCCTAACATGTTTTAGGGCCGCGAGTTGGTAGAGTTGATGAACAGTGGTGGTGGTCCAATATCTCACGAAATCCCACCTCCCAGCCCTGATCAGAAAAGAATTCGAGCCTGGAAAACTAAGTACCACGAAGCAAAAACCTAGACATTGATGTATTGCCGTAAAAAGGTAATCGAGACGGTGGAAGATTCGTCAAATAATGCAAAGAGGCCCCGAGGCCCTAGTCACGGTTCAAGCTAGCGAGGCAGCTCAGTTGGAAGCAACACGGTGATGCTGATGGCGGGCTAACATTCGTCAATGAAAAAAAGGGCCTCTCACGCAATGCCAACCTAATCCAATCATTTTGTTCGAGTAAAATCCACAAATAGCAAACAGGCCCACCGTCTCCAGCAGCCATTTGGGGTGCTTGTTGCTGGATATCATTTGACAAATAATTGTTCATGATGGCTTGTTAAATGATTTTAAACATTCATCTTTTGAGCCCTGAGCTAATGCTTCATTCTGTCCCAGTGCAAAATTTATGTTTTTTTCCCAGTTAAATTATACTAAACATATTCCTTATTGGAATGCGTTTTATATTGCGATATATCATGTTTTTAAAAATACCTTTTATTTATAAATTTGATATTAACACATTAAAATTATCAAAATAATACTAAAAATACTAATTTAATATTTTTACCGAGATGAATTAATTTTTAAAACACGCTCAAACATATTAGATGAAAATTCAATGTCAATTAGCGATCATTTGGTGGGGGTTAGCTGATAACGCATCCGGAAATACTTATGCAGAATGCCTTGTAATTAGAAATGCATTAAATTAATCATATTCTTTTATGCTGTGAAATATTTCCCATACAGTAATGCAAAAAAAAAAAAAAAACCTTCATGAAATATCCTACAAGAACATTACCAAGCCCACAGAGCTAAATTGAAATTCTACAGTACACATGCAACAGGTTAATTAACTGGATCACTGCTCCCATTGAAGAATAGGAACCTGATAGCTTTTAAAGAAAACAAGATACATGGTTTTTTATGACAAGCTGGGCAACCTCAGATCTGATTCTACTATGCACTTTCATCTCGGAATGACACGGGCAATAGCCTGTTCTGTAATAAAAAACTTGAAAGTTACAAGTATTTGAGACAAATTTATCTCATAATTGACAGTTGTAGTTAATTAACCTAAATCCTCAGACTTTGGATGAGCAGATATGTTATTTTATAAGATATGTTTGTCCTGTAATATCTAACTGGGTGAATCTGTCGGCCTCCCATTTTTTATAATTACCTTTGTCAGAGCCACCCTGTGGTTTTCTCCCTT
>Ga0325414_1004838_pt1 | contig 14139 bp, 10 predicted proteins | sample PopdelMetagenome_8_FD_206183 | JGI IMG/M metagenome (GOLD analysis project Ga0325414, IMG submission 206183) | Populus deltoides microbial communities from Bellville, Georgia, United States - Leaf-PdKOR-R3 | ecosystem: Host-associated > Plants > Phyllosphere > Phylloplane/Leaf | place: USA...
CCTTCTATACTTGCCCGTGGACGTAGCCAAATTGGGTGAACCACGTAAATTCTTGTGTGTCTAATTTCTCATTTTATCTTGTCCCTTGCCTTTTATCTTGTCGGGTTTGCATGCCAGTATCCTAACACTATGTTGACCAAAATACCTCATGTCGGCCGAGTGCTCCGAGTGAAGCCAACGTACGTATCTACGTGAGGTCATGTTGGTGCTCATTGGGTTAGCAACGAAGCTTTACAGAAACTGAGAAAACTTCTGGTTGTACATTAATATCAATTCTTTTTCTTTTTACTGCGTTATTATTAATCCTTTTGAAATTAAAGCAAAACAGTATTAACTATTGCCAAAGTAAATTATTTAGTTAGTTATATACCTAATTATGGCTGATGTCTCCCTTTTTTTCATCAATTTGTTTTTATTTTAGCAGATAAAATTAATATGTAGGGCTATTTTAAACATAAGTAGTGGATATCTTGAATTTGAATCGAAACTGAAACTTTCAGGTAAAAGTGAAGGGGGAAGGTCTGGCGTCGAGGGAGTAAATACGTGACACCTTCGGCTGGGCAAATGAATGTCGGCTGATCAACACCATGCAATTTTCTTCTTCTTCTTCTTCTTCTTCTTCTTCTTCTTCTTATTTGGTTCAAATGATCAACCATGCGTTGGCAGCATTACAAGGGCAGTTGGAGACTAATTATATTTTGATATTTCGAGACAGGGGACCTAAAGCTTCAAAGGATGTAAGAACTGCCAAATATGCTGACCAACAAGATGATGCATCAAGAATATTATAAGCAAATAATTAAATACCTCGAGAATCCTAGTTAGTAGCTTTAGTGGAATATTAACTAGTTAATTTGATGCCCGCAGCCACCCAATAAACATTTACTATATGAGTAAAATAATAATTTGGATATTAGAATCATGATAAGCATATATATATTACATATTATATATATATATATATATATATATATATACATTTTTTTGTTTTGGTTTGAAGATTTTCTGAGTTTATTATTAGCTGTTAACTTCAACAAAGAGTCAACATGTTAGGTAAAGGTTTTTCTAAAATTAATAAAGGTAAAATGCAAGTTAAGAAAACTGAAGCATTTTCCACAAAATTAAATTTTCCTTGTGCGTAGACATTTTATTCCATGAAGAAATCTCCTAAAATCAATGCTGGAGTATACCCAAAAGTACATCAACATTTCCAGATTAAAGCACATCTTAATTATCTTAAAATGAAAAAAAAAAATCAAATCAGATTCAAATACTCTATTATGTTTTTCAAATTTCAATTTCTTCGTCAATCCAAATGCAAAGGCATCAAGAACAATGATTATCTGTCTCTCTAGCATTAGGGACTTAACTGATCACCTAATTATCATAAAAGGATCAATATAAATCGAGGAGAAATTTTATGGGTCCACTTTCTGAAAATTCATATTAATATTTAATTTTACATGACATTTGCAGTAATCTTTGATGATTTTATTGCCTTTATAGTTGCTTATTGGTTTCTCCTTGTTGAATAATTAATACCTAGATGTTCATTATGAGATCGACCTCCCCCTATTTGCCTTGATTTTATAAGAATTAATATCATACTAATAAAAGAATGAAAATGACCTTAATTTATCGTTTCAAGTACGTCTCTCATGCATCTATATAAGCACCGATATGTCTCATAAAAACACATGTCATAGCACCTTAAAGCTTGTCTGGTATATATTTCAGACATCTCAATCCACAACTTCTCCAATTAATCTTGTTTTGGTTTATTTCTATTAAACTTGTCTTCGACAGAATGGTTAGATCTCCATGCAGCCACGCCAGTGCCTTGAAGAAAGGGCCATGGACACCGGACGAGGATGAGAAGCTAATTGATTATATTAAGAGAAATGGTCATGAAAATTGGAAAGCACTCCCTATGCTTGCAGGGTTGAATAGATGTGGGAAGAGCTGCCGATTGAGGTGGACAAATTATCTGAGGCCTGATATCAAGAGAGGGAAATTTTCTGAGGAAGAAGAACGAGTCATCGTCAACCTTCATTCTGCTCTTGGAAACAAGTATGCAGTTCTTCTTTTTCCTTTTCAGCTAGCATACGTATTTGTGCTATCAGTGTATTTGTCCTTAATTCCATTTACTTGAACTTGCAGGTGGTCAAGGATTGCTAACCATCTTCCCGGACGGACTGACAACGAAATAAAAAACTTTTGGAATACTCACATAAGAAAGAAGCTTCTTCAAATGGGGATTGACCCCAATACTCACAAGCCAAGGACTGATCTAAGTCATTTTTTGAATCTCTCTCAGTTGCTTAGTGCAGCACAATTTGGCAACATTGCAAGTCCATGTCTAAAGTTACAGGCAGAAGCCACTCAATTAGCCAATATCCAGTTGTTGCGGAATCTATTACAGATGATGAATACAAACACACTAACAAATATTGAGAGCAACAGTCTGTTAGGATCCCAAAATCCTCACCAGTTTAGAGGACTAGTCGATGGGACAACCATCTCCAATACCACTGAACCTACCCCAATATCTCAGGATCTTGTTAACCCACCTGTAACTCCTCAAGTTCACAATGACTTCCAAGCTATCTCAAATTTGTCGGCAAGCTGTGAAGGTGAATTCGGCCCTGAAGGCCTTAACATCAACTGTGACACCTTGAGTAGTTCCTATGGTATTCAAACAGAACAAAATCCACTTCCTGCATTGGTTACTGCCTCAACTTCCCCTGTTACTTCCATCGTTTACCAAAAAGAACGCAAGGGTGACCCATCAAACTACTCCACTGGCACGCCTACCTCCACTATCTTTGAGGCCTGGGAGAAGCTGATCGATGATGACAACTATAGCTCCTACTGGAATGATATTCTGAAGTAGGTACTTAGTTTTTCGTTGCATTTATTCATTTCGATACCATTCCTTCTTCTTACTGCCATCAGGTTTCCATTGCATTTAAATTTTTCAAAGTTACATCCTTCATTGGCTTTATATGTTCATCATCATTATTTGCAAGAAACTTAACATCTTTTTTCTGTTGTTTGCAGTTTGGCATCATCATGATCACATAACTGCTAGTGAAACACTCTTTCAACAAGCATCAATACATGCTAGCTTTTATTTTGGATAATCATCGAGAGTATATTGAAAAGGCCATAACGCTATACATGCTGGCTCTTGGTGCAGCAAACACAATTAGTTCATTTAAAATCTTATGTAACACGATCATTTTTCTTGTTTTACGTGTAGAGTCCGTTCGGGAAAGATTGAACTATACTTTTGTACAATTGGATACAACCATATTTTTCCAAATATTTGAAACTGCCTATTTTTACCTGTAGCTGCAAGTTTCTTTTAGAGCAATATTTTTCCTTAAAAGAATCTGAAGCATGAATATAATATTTTCATCATAATTCTGCTGTAGCGAACTCTTGTGCTAACAGGTTTCTGAACATTAAATGACTGATGTCCCTCAGAAAGATTGAGTGGATGAAACGAACTGATATTTTTCTTTTTACATCTGTGGGACAAACATCAACGTTATTCTTAATTAAAACCCGAAAAATGGGTCCAAGTGAGATACGTTTTTGACCTACGCATATATAATTTGCATGGCATGTCAAAGTCGATAATGTCACTCCCATTTCAAAATTATTTGAGGACATTAATGTTGTTTCTTGTGGTCTTCCTGTGTAAAATCAAATGATTAATTAAATAAGAAAAATCATCATCCTTGCTAATATAAAAGATCTACAACTGGATGGTAGTGTATGTATCGTCTCTAAAAGTCAGGTTTTCGTTACCTTGTTACTTTTTAGGTGAGATTATTTACGTCCAATACAAGTAATTGACTGTAGCAAAATACTATTACCAACCTAACCGCCCAAAGTTGAGTTCCATTTTGCTTGAGCAGAAGATGAAGCCTAGAGATAGTGAATTAGGTAAATTTAGAAATTCGCATTACATAATTGTCACGAAAAAGTTCTAGAACTATTACAGTTTGATTTATTAATTGTATTAAAATCTTTGTCAAATAGAATTACCACAATTTATGAACAGATTACCAAGAAGGAAAAGTCCAAAAAAGATGGTATATTTTTTATTTCTTATAAGAAAATCTTATTTGTGGAAAATGGTGTTTCTACTGGAAATTGTATTCCTTCCCATTAAGAGAGAAAAGAGTAGAATCTTAATATACTTGATCACACTAAAAAAGGAGGGGGGGAAATCGTGAGCTCTGTGTACGTAATTAAAGGGCACAAAAAGAGCGCATTGGACACGGGTATTAGGCCCGAGCATGGCAAACCTGAAGCAAAAAGGTCCTTGGGGGAAAGAAGTTTCTTTTCATGTTACTGATATAAATTTCTTCGTTTTACAATATTTTATTTATAATTTAATCCATGAAAAATGGCAACTTAAAAGAAAAATATGAGTTCTACAAAACCCAAAAAAAAATGAGTTCAAAGGAGCAAATATTAATTATTAATCCGATTTAAAACAAAACAAATACAAACTTCTCTCCAATAAAGGGCTTTAAACAAATTGAAATTCCATTGATAAACTGCCAAATGATATATATTTATATCAAGCATAACACTATTGTGTTTAAGTGAAACTATAAATTAATTAAATAGTAATGAACCATGATGTTCAACTAAGTAATGTGTTATAAAACCTATGTAGAACGTAAAATTAACCATTAAGCCCAATTAATTAACCTTTAAACAATTATGTTTAAATTAAGCATGCAGGAAACCTTAAGAGCACCAACCTATTTAAGTTAAATTATAAAGTCGAATAATAATGAACCACAAGTTTTAATTAAGTAATAGGTCATAAAACCTATGTAGATCATTGAATCATTAGGTCCGATTGAGTTTTAAAAGACTATGTTTAAATTGAGAATATAGGAAACCTTAAAGTTTACATTAAATTATAAAAAAAAATGTTTAAACGAACTAAAAATCATGAAGATTTATGTTAAAAAAACTATAAATAATTTATATTGAGCATGTAGCTAACAAATAACAAAGAAAAATGTTAAATTGAATAATAAAAAGAATAATTAATAAATTGAAAAAGAACATAGAGAAAGTGTGCTGATAAATGGTAAAGAAAACTGTAAAAAAAAAAGGATCAAGTATAAAACTGTAATTAAATTTACAAAAATAAATTGTAAAAAAAGATAAATTTCTGAGAAAATTAAAGAATGCTTATAGTGAAGTTATGATATAGGATAGACCAAGGAATTATAATAAAGAAAACTCTCCTTAAATACTAGCACTCATTAAATTAGAAAATCCCACCAACTTAAAAATCAGTCCTTAACTAGAAAATTAGAACCTATTTTGAAAATAAAATAAATTATCTGGAATTAAGAGGACTTAATTTGAACCTTTTACAAAAATTAGAAAAGAAAATTATGCATTAGACGGCTCAACCACAAAATCTTCTAAGTCCACTCAGTTTATCAATAATATTGATCATGTTTCATTTTAGTAATATATATTGACTGCATCGAATAACAGCAACATCGACCCTACCACTAGTCAATTTGCCTTCAAGTCTTGTCCCTTTTATTTGACAATTCATTAATACAAATCCTTTATTTAAAATATTTATTTTGAATGTAAACAATGATAAATAATTAATCAACTAAATTAAGTAGCTCGATTCTCTTCATAGTGACGCCTACTTTTTATTTTTAATAATATTTAATATTTACCAACAGACCAAGACCAAAATGCTCTTTAGTTCTCTTGATTATAACAAAAAAAAGAAAATTAAAATATGAAAATGCCCTTGTAAGGAAGCTTTAATTTTTTTATACTAAGGGTAGTTAGGTAATTTTATTATTCCTTAAAAAATAAAATTTTAATAAAATCCCTCCGCTAACCTGAAGATTACAAAAAAGAAATCATTTCAAAAACACCAAAACACCTATGACCATTAAGGAATGAGACTTAACTTTTAGAGGTAATTTAGTCAATTTACGGTGTATAAAAGATTTAAAAGATGAAAACACCCCTTGGTATTAGCTTTGAAATTTATTTTTTTTATTAACGTGGCTGTCTGGGTCAGCTTGCGCCTACCTCGACTAATCCCACGGGCCATGAAATTAACGACCATGTAAGTCTCCAGTGGCATTGGCATTTGTGGGACTCGAACTAGTGATCTCTAGGGAGTAAACACTGCCAGAAAATCAACGAAAACCAAAGGAATTACCGACAGAAATTTTACGTCGATAATTTTTACCGTCGGAAATAATTATGTCGGCGATACAGTCGGTATATACCGAGGAAATAATTCCGTCTTCAATACGGTCTGTATATACCAATGGAATTAGTCTGTCGATATTCACCGACCGTATCGCCAATGGTGTGATGACATGGATTTTTTTCAGATGGTTTTACCGATGGAATGACCGAGAAATTCAAACCGGGATCTCCGTACAGTGATGTCGCACAGTCACCGACGAACTCAACGACGAGTATATCGACGGAAACATTTCGTTGGTGATTCCATCGGTAACAACCTATATATAATTACATGCCCACTCTGTCGACAATACTCTCTTCCTCTATTTCTCCTTCTTCTTCCCCATCCTAACTCTCCCTTCCCAAACTGCAGCCAACCACCCATCCTAACTCTCCCCTTCTTCTCAACACAAGCAACTCAAGTTTCTTATACTTTCATACGTGGTCACAACATCCGTTCTCCGAGCAATTTATTGTGGATTTTATCATTTTTTGTAAGTAAATCTATTCTTTTTAGTTTTAACATTTAAATGTCAATTTTATTATTTTTTATTGTTTTTTAGTATATGTATTTTGTTAACGTATGTACTTGTTTGATTGTTATTTGTCAAAGAAACTTGTATTATGAATATATAACTTTGTAGTTATTATAGTTTGTTTTAGATTTTGCCAAATTGTATTTGTTTGTAAATTATTGAAACTTTGTTTGAATTACACTGAATTAGATTTGTTGTGATGAAATAAATAATAGCTTGTTTAACGAGTTCGTTTTATTTTTTATAAATTCTATTATGAAGTTGTGATTTCCGTAAATTTATATATGTATAAATTTGTATGGACGTTGATAGTTGATAATTGATAATGAACATTTAACATAAGTGTTTTTTTTAGTTTGTTGGATAATGTCGAGGCAAACCAATATTTTTGTTATGTTTATTTACGTAACATAGTTAATTAAAACATATTGTCGTCATAATTTTATAGAGGTTCGATAGAAGTCATGGATGATCGTTCATGGATGTATCGGGACTCACCCCAAGGATTGCGGAGAATGGATTATTGTAACGGGGTTCAGGGTTTTATTAATTTCACAACATCTATCCTGAAAAATTTTACTGATGGCGGTATTAGGTGTCAATACGGGAAGTGTAAAAATAAAAAGTTTCTGCATCAAGATGTTATAACGATGCATCTTCTAACCAAAGGGTTCATAAAGGATTACCTGTGTTGGTATGCACACGGAGAACTATTTGTTCCTAATGAGACTATGGTAGAAAAAGTGGTTGGGTTAACTTCTAGTGCTAGCAACATGCATAAAGTTGGAAATGACAACAGTAATCCTTACAGGAATATGGTTATGGATGCAATAAGAATGAGTGAAGGTAATGTCAGTGAATGTCCAATCATAGTAGAAGAACCTAATGCAGATGCAGCAAGGTTTTTTGATCTGTTGAAAGATTCTGACGAACCATTATGGGTTGGCTGCATGAACCACAGTAAATTATCAGTCGTAGCACAGGTATTCACCATCAAGTCAAATCACGGGTTGAGTGAGGCCGGTTATGAAAAGATTATCGAATGGGCAAGAAGCATTTTACCTAAAGGGAACAAGCTGAAAGAGAACTTCTATGCTGCCAAGTCCAGGATGAAACCCCTCAGTTTAGGATACCAGAAAATTGACATGTGCCTAACTTTTGCATGTTATACTACCTTGAAAATGCTGAGCTGACCGAGTGCATGACATGTGGGCATTCCCGTTACAAACTCAGAACTGGCAGAGGAAAGACTCTTGTGGCATATAAAAAACTTAGATACTTCCCAATCACACCTAGACTGCAAAGGTTATTCATGTCATCAAGGACTGCTGAGCACATGACATGGCACCAATCACATCATGTGGTTGATGGAGTGATGGTGCATCCTTCTGACGGCGAAGCATGGAAACACTTTAACAGTGTGCATCCTCACTTTTCAGCTGAATCAAGGAACGTGCATCTTAGGTTGTGTACAGACGGATTAAACTCATTCAGGTCATTTGCTGCTCCTTATTCTTGTTGACCAGTCATACTGACTGTTTATAACTTGCCACCGGGGATGTGTATGAGGCCGGAGTTCATGTTTTTATTTATGGTCATACCAGGTCCGAGCAGTCCGGGGCAGAATATAGATATTTTTCTTTGACCGTTGATTGATGAGTTGACGCAGTTGTGGTCCTCTGGAGCTTTGACTTATGATATCTCGAGGAAACAGAATTTTGTTATGAGAGTAACTTTGATGTGGACTATCAATGATTTCCCAACTTATGGAATGGTTTCTAGTTGGAGCACGCATGGAAAACTAGCATGTTTATACTGTATAGACAACAACAAGGCATTCACGCTAACAAACAGGGGTACAGCTTCTTTTTTTTACTGTTACCGTTGTTTCTTGCCACCGAATCACATGTACAGAAAGAACAGAAAGGATTTATTTGTTGGCAGAGTTGAAAAGGATGTTGCACCCTCGCGTCTTTCTGGTGAAAAATTGCATGATGTTGTGTTAGAGTACGGTGACATTGTGTTTGGTCTCCAATCAGGTAAGCAGAAGTTTTCTAGTTTTGGTTTGACCCATAATTGGGTGAAGCGAAGTATCTTTTGGGAGCTTTTTTATTGGAAGACCAATCTTCTTCACCATAACCTTGACATCATGCACATTGAAAAAAACATGTTTGAGAACATTTTCAACACCGTATGGATGTGAAGAAGAAGACAAAGGACAACATCAAGGCTAGATTAGATGTAGCGTTGTTCTATAACCGTAAAAATATGGAGTTGGTGTGTGATGGGTCACGGGTTGCAAAACCAAAAGCAAGTTTCGTATTAGAGAAAAACACACAACTAATAGTCTACAAATGGCTTAAGAGTCTGTGTTTCCCCGATGGAAATGCCTCGAACATATCAAGGCTGGTTAATACAGAGGAATGCAGATTATTTAGAATGAAGAGTCATGACTGCCATGTGATTATGCAAACACTCATCCCATTAGCTTTTCATGATCTATTGCCAAAGGGGATATGGGATGCACTCACGGAGATCAATCATTTCTTTAGAGATATATGCTCTAGCAAGTTAAATGTTGATCACATCGAAAGGCTTAAAACGAATATCGTCGAGACAATATGCAAACTTGAGATAATATTTTCTCCATCATTTTTTGACTCAATGGAGCATCTACCCGTACATTTACCGTTTGAGGTAAAAGTTGGAGGAATGGTCCAGTACAGATGGATGTATGCATTCGAGAGGTTAAATATTACAGTTGGTATGTAATTCATAATTAAACGTTTCTTATTTTTTTTAATTGATAATTTTTTATTAATTCTATATATGCATGCACTTGTTCAATCTTAAAAAAAGGTTAAGAACAAAGCGCATGTTTAGGAGTCAATATGTGAGGCCTATATTGTTGAGGAGATCTCAACATTTATCTCAAACTACTTTGAACCTCATTTGAGAACGAGGACCAATCGTGTTCCACGGCATGATGGTGGTGGTGAAGTGTCTTCAAATAGGAACTTATCAATATTCTCCAATCATGGACGACCCCCACCTAAAAATATCTTGATATGAAGATATTTGTCTAAAATAGAGTTCAGACAAACACACAATTATGTTCTATTTAACTGCGATGAGCTGAGACCTTTTATAAGTAAGTAGATGTTCGACTTAAACTTTGTCATGAGTACAATTTATATATTGTGAAACCATGAACTCATATAATTTAGATCAACCTTGCAAGCAACATCGACGATACTTACTGTCCAATAACTCACAACTGACCGAATCCCAGATCTTTCAATTACAAGATGAACAATTTACCACGTGGTTTAGAACACATGTAAGTCTTATCACAAACTCATTATCTCTTGCAATGTAATTAACTGTACGTCAATATTACAGAATATATGTTTATTGATTATTGTTGTATTTGATATACAAGGTTTATCAAATGGAAGGTAGTGTTGTTATTTCACTGTCTTTACTAAGCCTAGGCCCTGAAAGAAAAGTCAAGTGCTATAACGGGTATTTTGTCAATGGATATGTATTTCATACTGAAGAATACGGGCATGGAAGAAAGACATACAACAACGGTGTTTGTATTAAAGGATCGACTTCTAGTGAGTTTGAAGTTGACTACTACGGTAGATTGGAAGAGGTCATCGAACTGCAATATCATAACGAGTAAAATAGAGTATTTTTATTCAAATGTTATTGGTATGACACAAATGACAGAGGAATCAGAGTAGATCCTCACTATGGTCTCGTTGAAATCAATTTAAAAGCTGGACACCGCAACGTAAATGATGTCTTTGTTTTCGCAAAGCAATGTCAACAAGTTTATTACACATACACCCCTTCCTTTAGAAAGGACCGATCAAGAGTTGATTGGTTGTCCATTTTAAAAACCAAACCCAGGGGTCGTGTCAAGGTTGTTCAGGATGAGAATGAAGATATAAGTGTGATAGATGAAGTCTTTCAAGCTAGTGAGTTGGTTGAACAATACCGAGTTACTCATTCGATTGACTTAGAAGAAAATTCGAATTTTCGTGTTTTCGACGATAGTCTTGTTGATGTTGACATAAAGGAGTTGAATGTTGTTTTGAGCTCTAGTGGACTAGAGAATGTTGATGAAGAAGATGATAACCACATTGAAGAGTGCGATGAAGCTGATAACAATTCAATCGAGGACGAATATGAAAATTCTGACTAAATATGATGTAAGCCTTTTTTTATAATGTAATATTATGGATGATATTTTGGAATATGAAATATTTCTTTTATAATTGTTTGCTCTTGTTATTGTGTTGTGCGTGCTGTAAGCTTGCAATTCAAGCTTTTGGTATGAAAATCAATTAAATATCGACGGACATTACCGACGGAATTTAATGACACCGCTCAAAAAAATATTATTCTATTTTCCGTCAAAAAAATTGTAGTATAAACCCCCCTATGTGGTTCATTTTTCCTTCGTTCCTCATTTTATATTCTCTTCTCCTCTCCGTTTATGTTAAGTTTTTGCAAGAGTTTTGAAGAGTTTTTATTTTTTTTTTTTATAGTTTTCAACATATTAAAAGGTATGTATTCTCCTTTCTTTATCTTTGTATTTTTTTTACTTTTTTTATTTTAACTATCATAATTTTTGTGGTGTTCTTTGTTTTTGTGTATTGTTTGTACATAAAATCTTGAAATCAACATATTATTAAGGTAAATATTTTTCATTCCTAAATTTATTTTGAATTTATGTAGTGTTCTTTAGTTTTGTGTATTGTTTGTTTTGTGTAGTGTTCTTTAGTTTTTTCTTTTTATTTGTTAAATTTATTTTATTGTTTGTATTGCCATAATACCTTGAAAATTTTGTTAAATTTGAATTGTTATTGTTGATTTTACCTTTAAAATGTTAATTGAAATATAGAATTAAATTTAATTAGTTTATCTTAATTTTATGATATTATTGTTTGTTATGTTTTTTATTATTTTGATTAATTTTAATTGTTATTTATGAATTTGTATAGATGTTAGTTGAAATCATATAGATGTTGAATTTCTATAGATGTTCGGTTGTATAGAGTTGATTTTGCAATATTTGTGTAATTATCAATATTTGTAGGTATGAAAACTGTGGATAATCTCTAATATAGGAGAGGTGCTGGCAAATTTTTTTACATAATTGAATTTAATTATTTAATTATTTGTATAAATTTGTGTAGATGTTAGGTTGTATATAAGATTTTCCAATGGAGTTAATTGGTTTGTGGTTACTGTAAAGATTTGTAGGTTTGAAAATTGTGGGTCATCTCTAGTATAGGGGAGGTGCTGCCGAATTCTTTTTAAATAATCGAAGTTAATTATATAATTATTCATATAAATTTATATAGATGCGTAGAATAAAATCTATAGCACGTCGTCAGCAGATGGTTGCAGCTAGTTCTTCTAGCAGCGAGGAGGACATATCCTTAGGTACTAATCACGACGAAGAAGCTGCGCCAACTTATGATGCTACCTCTTCTAGCGCGGTATCACAGCGCAGAGGCGGTGTGCCTTCATAGCGGGGTCAATTCACCCGCAAATACCAGGCACAATGGAAGGATAACCTTTCAATGTCAGTTTGTTTAGGTTTTAGTTTTTATATATACTTATAACGTAATTTATGATCAACTAATTAATATTTTATTAATTTAATTTAATTTCAAGTTCACAAGCATTGAGGTTGCCCGGACAATAACATTGGCGTTTAAATCATCGATGGAGATTCCATTGTTTCAATGGAGTCATGTTTCCAGACATCCTGAGTGAAGACCTAATATTGATGCATGGTTTCGACAATTTCATGTAGGTGTTAACTTTTAATTTCCAGATTATTTTTAAAAAATAATTTTTATAATTTTATATCTTGTACTATTTTTATTTTCAATGAATTATTTATATACACAGCATAAATTTGAGTGGGATAGCGCGGACAACAATGTTATGAGGAGAGTATGGGAGAATTACGCGGCAACTAGGTAACATCGAAAATAATATTTATTTTTGTTTAATAATTTTATGTTCTAAATTTTATTTTTTTACTATGGAAGTAGGTTGCGTGATTTTTGTTACGATACACAAAAAAAGGCAAAAAGATATGCGAGGAATAACGGTCTTGAAGGATGGAATGAGGTGGTGATTTGGAAGGAATTCAAATCGCCATTCATCTCGAGGGATATACGGACGACATCTATTGAGCACGTGACGTTTAAGCGGTTCACACGACGCTCACATTCCGGTGCTGACAACCAGAACTGGCAAATTCATGGTTCGGTGACCACGCACACCGACGACTCCGTCCCGTTTAGCACACATGCGAAGCGGATGGTAAGATTACTTTAAATAAAATATATCGTTAATTAATTTGTTGTTGCTTATAAATATATTTAACTCGCAACTTTTTTTTCCTTACAAGCTACGTCTCTTAGACGTGAGCCGAGTCCAATGGAGTTGTTTGTAGAGACGCACGTGCGGAGTCAAGACCCCTAAAAGGGGGTGCAGCAGTTCGTGGACAACCGTGCTCAGCACTTCGTGGTATGTTCGTTCAATCATTTTATTTCGTAACTTATTATTTTCTTGAATTGAATATGATGATTTTTTATAAAAATAAATCAGGAGACCTATAATAGCCGGTTGAGGGAGAGATATGAGGACGGTCCTTCGACCCATACGGATTTGTGGATGGAGGTAGGATCTTCTAGTGGACCCAATAAAAATCAAGTCTACGGGCTCTCCAACTCTACAGCTGAAAACTTGCAGTCAGCCCGTAATGTCTCAACTATTAGGAGCTCACCATCAGTATCGAGCACCCAGTCTGAGGAGTTCGTGGCCTTGAAACAACAATATGAACGACTCTCGACAGATTATGATCAACTCCGTCAAATAGTCGTGGAGATGAGATCAAAGATGGGTGATGATACATATGCAACCCCTTCTTGGTCGTACGGTCCCGAGAACCAGCCTCCTCCTCCTCCTCCAGCTTCGCCGTTATTCTAGTTTAATTTTGTTTTTGAAACACATTAAATTTGTAATGAATATTTGGATGAATATTATCTAACATTATTTTTACTGTTTAATACAATTTTATTTGGTTATTTAGTTTTTTTTACTATTAATAAATAATTTTTTAAAAATATTTTAAATATATACTAACGGCTTTACCGACGGAACCAGGCCATCGGTATTTTACCGAGAGTTGCAAAACAATTACCACCCATGCCACAATTACCGACGGATATATTCCGTCGGTGATTACCATTATTATTGTCGAGGGATATGTTCCGGCGGTAGTAGACAGAGAGTTTTG
>Ga0325414_1004839_pt1 | contig 14139 bp, 6 predicted proteins | sample PopdelMetagenome_8_FD_206183 | JGI IMG/M metagenome (GOLD analysis project Ga0325414, IMG submission 206183) | Populus deltoides microbial communities from Bellville, Georgia, United States - Leaf-PdKOR-R3 | ecosystem: Host-associated > Plants > Phyllosphere > Phylloplane/Leaf | place: USA...
GTAGCAACTAGTTAAATAATAATTGGATATGAATTTATCATTATTGAAGAAAGTTAAAACTTATATTTCCTTTTGATATTATGACAAACAAATGTTCGAATCACTAATGCTAATTTTAAATTTTTTTAAAAAAATTAATTCTCTTTTAAAATTATACCTCTTTCATATTGATAAATTAGTGGTTTATCATTAAATATTATGATTGAATCACTCATTTATCTATAAGCTATTATATATAATTTGATAAAAGATTTACATTTTTTTTTTTTGGTGGGGGAAATTGTGATAAGAGTGTGGGGGAAGGGATGTGGTGAGAAAAGTTTTATCATATTTTGTTTGAATAAATAAATAAAAAAAGAATGAGGAATGAAGGATAAATATTTTTTTTATTTGGATAGAAAAGAGAATGGAGAGTAATAGATATTAAATATCATTAATGTCTTTTTGGTTGAACGGGGATGAAGTCATAAATAAAGTTGAAAGGATATAATTATTAAAAGAATAAGATTGGATTTTTCTAAAAATAAAGTTAAAATAGTAAGTTAATGTGAAAAAATTATAAATTTTGGGACAAGACTTGGAGGATAATGAAGGTTACAAATTAACCTCTATTCCCTTTCCTTTCTATTAAAAAGTTTCTTTCCAAACAAGGTTATTAATGTGTCTTTAACGTCAATTGGTGTGACAAATATGAGACTCTTTTAAAAAAATAAATATATTTTTTTATTTTTATTTATTCTTGTTTAACTTAAGAAATTTTTTTATTCAATATTATTACACTTTTTTAGTCTATTAAAAAAATATTTCTTTCTATTTTTTTAATTTAGATTTTATATATATAGATCTGTAATAGCTTTTTGACTGGTACAACTAGAATGAATAAAAATTAAATATTTTAATTCATAACAAACTTTTTTATCCCTCATTTTTTACAATCCATGATGGAACTAGGGAGCTGAGAGGTCTTTTATAAAATTGATATTTAAATCATTTAAAATAAGCTGGAAAAGCATCAACATGTTTTTAAAATCAATATATCTTGGTAGAGATTTTGGGGCGGAATAGTCTGGATTCTTTAAACCTAGTTAGAGAAAGTAGTGAAAATTTACATTTTTTTATTTCATCTTAATGTTTTGATTTCAAGTTAAACCATGAACAAAACAATAAGAAATTATTATTTTTAGAAAAATAATGAAAAATATTAATAACTTATAGCTTAAGAACCAAATCTAGTGTGTAATGTTGAATCAGTAGTTAAGCAGCCCCAACCTACTTCAGTTTACAAAGAACCTGCATTGATTTTTGAACAATCTTTTACTAGAATTATAAAAACTAAACATGAAAATATTGACATTGCTCATCTAATTTAAGATCCAGATAATCGATCATAAATTTAGAAATAAAGATAAAATTCTAAATGGCATATATTAATATAAGGTCAACCTTTAATGTCTAAATATTCGTTGACTACTAAAAAACATCCTCATTAATTTCAGTTTCATTGGTTCAAGGGTTTTTTTAGCTGGAATATACAGAGAAAAATATTGTATTTTGTTTTCATTGCTATTTATTTTCAAGTAAACCAACTGACCATATTTACTTTTAAAGAATTAAATTATTGGAAGAAAGTTAATGATGAGAAACAATGTGTTTTTTTACTCGATGAAAAAAAGATTCAAACTCAACTTATAAATTTGCTGTTAGATGCTTGGAGAATATAAAAAACCAGTCATGTCACAGTGAGAAGGTGATTGAAAGGCAAACTTCTCAAGAAATTCTAAATAATCGATTGTGTATTAAAGCTTTAATAGATATTATTTGTTGACTCATATTTTAAGCATGTGATTTTAGAGAACATGATGAATGACCATAATTAATAAAAAAACTAGGATAATTTTCTTGAAATGATGGAACTTTAAGCATTATACAATGAATAAATAGGTGCTCTTGTTTTGGGTAATGTTCTATGCAAAGCTAAATACACATCATCCACTTCACAACAAACTCAAAAGGAATTTTTACATGTCCTTGCTAGAAGTGTTTGGCCTTTAATTCGTCATGAGATTGGTGATGCAAAAATTTAATAGTGATAAGGCTGAAGATGAATCCAAAAGAAAACAAATGACCCTTGTTATTAGATTTGTTTATAGAAGTGAATTTATACAAGAATGGTTTTTGGATATCATGCATGTCAAAGATACAATTATTTTAACTCTTAAGGTAGAGATTTCCTATGCTTTATCTCATCATAATCTTGATATTTAAAATATTATAGGATAGAGTTACGACGATGCTAGTAATATGCATGGAAAGTGGAATGATTTGCAAGCTTTACTCATTAAAGATTATTGTTATGCATATTACATACATTTTTTAACCCATTAATTATAATTTGCTCTTATTCTTGCAGCTAGAGAAGTATTTGATGTTCACACTTTCTTTTAGAATTTAATTTTTATTGTCACCATTGTTAGTGCTTCTTGCAAGCGCAATAATAAATTATAAGCTTTTCAAATAGCTTAAATTGAACATTTAATTGTTATTAGTGAGATTGAAATGGGTAAAACAGTTAATCAAGTAAGTGGTTTGTAGTGACCCAGAGATAGTAGATGAAGTTCACACTTCAAATCGATTTATAATCTATTAAAAATATATAGGGTAACTTGTTTGATTCTTGAGAAAATTGTTTCAGATGCATCTATTTATTCTCAACATGGTGATGCAAATTTTACAGTTAAGTTTTTTTAAAAATTTATTTTTCATTCATCTTACATGTAATGAAGAATGCTATCGGAATTACTGATCTATTTTACCAAGCCTTGCAGCAAAAATTCCAAGACATTTTAAATGTTATACATTTGGTGTATACCACAAAGATATTGATTCAAAAATTAAGATATGATAGTTAGGAAACTCTTTTAGAAGTGACATCATTTTGTAAGCATTAAAACATTGAAGTTTCTAATATGGATGCTTGTTTTTCTATTATGGGATGATCTCATCGTAAAAAAATTTAGTAACAATTGAGTATTACTATTGAGTTAATATATTTTTAGCTACCATTGATCATTAACTACAAGAGCTAAATAATAGATTTAGTGAGCAAACATATGAGCTTATTATGTTAAGCGCAGGATGCCTACAAACTATTCAACATTGAAGATATATGTAGGCTTGTTAATAAGTTCTATCCTGAAGATTTTTCTGATAAAAAATAATTAAATAAAGATTCTAGTAGCAACATTATGAGCTTAAAGTACCAATCATCTAGAGTTAAATAATTTATCACCAATTTCTAATTTATGCTAGAGATTGGTAAAAAGTGGAAAATCAATAATTTATCCACTAATTGATAGATTAATTTGGTTTATTGTGACTCTTTCTATTTCAACAAAAACCACTAAATGAGATTTTTCATCAATAAAGATTGTTAAAACAAGTAATCTAATGGAGGATGATTTTCTTGTAGATTATTTGATTGTTTATATATAAAAAAAGAGATTGTCAAAAAATACTCAATAAATATGATAATCAATGATTTCTGTCCTATGAGAGAGTAGCGAAGACAATTAAAATAGATACGTAAAAAAATTTCTTTATTATTTTATTGTTATTATACTTTATTTCCAAAAATTTAGCTAACAAAAATAATGCTTTATTTTAGATAATGTTTTTTATAGACTTTGTATGTTTATATTTGATGGGTATGAAGACTAACAAAATTAAAGTGGTAGATGCATTATGAAAATTAAATTAATTCATAGCTTTGATTCAATTTAGTATTTCTCTTAGCCTCTTAGCCCATACAAATGTCGTTCTATATTTTTAGTAAATTTTTATATTATTTATCTTGTTTGTAGTAAACTTTGTATCTTTCTATGTTTTTCTTGGCACAAAACTAAATCATGCAGTCTTTTGTGTTTATAACTCATGTATGATATATTAGAAACAAATTTACATGTCTTGTTATATTAGTTTTGGCCCTCCCTGGAAAATTATTCTCGATCCGCCCCAATTTTACAATGTAAATTGATATCAAAGCAGGAGAACATGTTCGTGGTAGAGGAGGATAATTTTCAATTGAGAGTTTTGATTTATAACAAACTTCGTTATCCTTTATTTTTTACAACATCAATTAGTATTAAAGCAGAGGAAACATGTTCATAGTAAAGGAGGTGGTTTTCAAATGCGGAGTTTCTTCTTCAAAAGCATTACATTCAATAACTAAGCTCTATGATTATCATGGTTGAAGGTCGTAAAGGATGCGTTCAATGTGAAAGATGATTTTTTACTGATGAGGTTTTGCTTTTTATTTCTTTTTATTCAATTTAAAAGTTTTCCTATTTAAAGGGAAAACTTTTTCCTATTTTATTTTTCCATTTAAAATAAAAGGGGGTTTTATGTTTTTTTTTTCTATATAAAAAGAGTTGTGATAGCCATTTCACAAGTGAGACTTTAATGAATTAAAAATTAAATATTTTGAGTGTCTTCTCATAGTTATAAAACTCTTAATCTTTAAGAGTTTTGACTTATGACATACTTTGTTATATCATTTATTTTCAATTATGCCACTAACCTCTTTTGGCGAGTGAGTATACTCCAATATTATTATATAGGACTTATATCCTAAGAGGGGCTATAATAAATAATTTAAAATTATATAGTAAACAATAGTTGGACTCTATTTCTTTTACTTTCATCCTCCCATATTATGTTGGCATGATTTTAAGTTTTTGGTTTTTTACTTTGGTATATTTGAGGTGCTGTGAAACATCAAAATATTAAATTAAAAGTCGATATTACAAAATAGAATTTTAGGTTATTTAAAAAAAAAATAACAAGGACTAAAGCTAACATTAAAAAAACACATAAACCTTTTTATTATTATTATTAATCATAGGATGCAAAAAATTTAGTATGACCCTAATTTTTTATTTTTAAAATTTTGTCCATATTGTTTTAGCATTGTACATTTCAATCCTTAATTTTTTTTAATGTTTTAGTCCTTGAATGATGAGAGATGATAGCAAAAGGAGATAAAAAAAGGGAAAGTGAGAGAAAAGGTTCGAGTAACCACATTTCGATCACAAAAAAATTGATTTTGATGTCAATGAGTTTGTATTGAAGATAAAAGTTCAATAAAGATGGATTTTCTTTTAAAACATGCTGGAAAAAAAGATCGGGACTATAAATTTATTTTGATTCGATTGAAAATTTTGTTTTGAGAGTAATTATAGGATGTATTAGGGGTTAAAAATTGATTGATTAAGTTTTCTATTATGTTTATGAGATATTTTTTGTGAAAACAAGTTGAAAATTGGACTTCTAAAGTCCGAAAACTTGGAATCTAAGTTTTCAGCCATAAAAAAGGAACAAAATTTGAGCTAGAAAATGATGCATTGTTTGTTTTATTGATAAATTAGGATCCATTAAAAAAAAATAACATGTGGGTCTTACAATGTAGGCCTATACGTTTATGGGCTTTATTTTTAAATCCAAACTCACATACCCATCCTTTAAGGCCTAGGTGCGATTGAACTTTTCGTTAAATATCTCTTAAATGTTTTTTTCTAAAACAATTGGAATAAAATTCTCTTTAAATAAATTTATTAAAATTTACAAAACACTTGAAGGGTGATGCTTTTACCATACACTACCTTATAAAGCACTATTTATTTCAATAGTCCTTTGTATTTTTTTTAATTTTAATTTCATCATTCAATATTTGATTTGTTAGAGATTGAGTTTCATGATTTGTTTTAATTTTTTTTTATATGGGGTTAACTAGGTTGACTCAAGTTTTTTTTCTTTTTTTAATTGATTTTTTTTTTCAATTTCATCATTCAACTTTTTATTGACTCGGAATTAGGTTTTATAAATTTTTTTATTTTCTTTCTATGATGTTATCCCATTTAATGACTCAAGTCACAAGTTTTGTGGGTTAATCCAGGTTAGCTCAAGTTATTTTTTAGTCCCATTTTAAATTGATGTTTTTTTTTTAATCTTACTATTCAACATTGAATTTATTAGGAATCATGTTTCATAATATATCTCAATTTTCTTTATATGGAGTTATACTGGCCTCATACCCCAAGTCTAGGGTTTGGTAAGTTGGCCTAAATTGTTTTTTTTTTGTTTTTTATGGGGTTATCTTGGTCTTATAACCTATCTTAACTTGAGTTTTTTTATGTCATTTTTTAATTGATTTTTTTTTAAATTTTATCATTCAACATTGGATTGATTGATAATTGAATTTCATATTTTTTTTATTTGATTTCTATGAGGTTATCTTGGTCTTATAGCCTATCTTAACTTGAGTTTTTTATGTCATTTTTAATTGATTTTTTTTTAAATTTTATCATTCAACATTGGATTGATTGATAATTGAATTTCATATTTTTTTATTTGATTTCTATGGGGTTATTTTGGTCTCATAAACTAGGTCGCAAGTTTGTTAGGTTAACTAGGGTTGACTCGAGTCATTTTTTTAGTATTTTTAGTACTTTATTATTTTTTTAATTTGATTATTCAACATTGAGTTGATTGAGAATTAGACTTAATAATTTATTTTGATTTATTTTATGTAGGGTTATCATGGTCTCATTAGGGATGCTATGGGCAGATGGATTATTGGTTTCGCTATTAATATCAGGATTTGCATGTCAATAAGTGCTGAATTATGGGCAATTACCAATGGCTTACAATTAGCTTAGTCCAAAGGATTCTGTAATTTGAAATCCAAATTGATTTAATCATGTAGGCGAGAGATTCATTAACAAAAAAATGGAATATTTAGGTGATCCATGTCTCAAAGAAGCATATTCAGTGGTAGATTGGCTAGCCAATTATGGTTTAACCAGGAGCTCTTTTAATAGATTTTCTATTTCCCTTAATGACCCTTCTACAAGTCTTTACTATAGCTTGTATTATGATATGATTGGATCAACTTTGCCGTGTTTAATTTAATTGGGCGTTTAAACCTGATTTCAACCAAAAAAATAATCATGGTCTTATGACGAAAGTTATGGATTTTACAAATTGACCTAGGATTATCTAATATATTTTCATCTCAAATTTTTTTAAAGATGTCTTCTTGAATGTTTTTAGTCAAATTATATTTTTATGAGTAATTTGAATTATTTTTGGACTCACTAAGTTGACCGAGTCAACCCCTGTATGTTTTTGTTTTTGCTAGAAAAAATATTAGCAACACCTATATAATTTTTTTGTGCCAAGAAAATTGAGTATCTAAGAGATTGTCCAATTATGTCAAGGTTAAAACTTTCAATAATGATATTAAAAATTATTTTATAAATAATTATGTGACATGTATATAGTTTTTTTAAAAAATATTCTCATTAATTTTGAGAGAATAAAATATTTTTTTTATATTTATATTTTTTAGATGCATCCAAATCATCAATTCATATTTTTTTTTATTTTTTAGTTAAGATTTATTTTTATGATCATAATAAATTTTTAATTAAAAAAATATTTTTTATCAAGACAAAAAATACATGAATAAGAAAAAAATATTTTACAAATATGTTTTTGATTATTATTATTTTTTATTCAATAAACTATGTTGATAATGAAAAAAATATTATTGTTAAAATAAAATAAAAATTATATAAATAAAAAAGATAATTCAGAATATAAAATATACTTTTTGTAATTTTTTTTAAATTTTTTATTATATAATTAAATAAAAAATAGATTTTAAAAAATATTTCGAGTGTTATGTTTCAAAACGAAGAAAAAGGCACAGCTATCCTGCCCATATATATATAATAAAAAAGACACATGGCATGGCTAGGCAAAAAGCCAGAAAAAACCAATGGCCGCCCACGCGCGCAGAGTCACATAAACAAAGCGAGAGGACCCACCACACAGCATTCTTTTTATTTTTCCTTAATAACAGATCGAATCAAACCAGAAGAATAGATTGTGAAGAAGAGAGAAAATGACTCGAGGAAAGCAGAAGATCGAAGCCCAGAGGAAAAACGCAGAAAGGAATCAGAAATCTAAGGGATCTCAGTTTGAAGCCCGAGCTGTTGCTCTCAAGGTTACCTGCTCCATCTGTAAGGTTATCACTACTTTACTCTCTCCTTTTCTTTTCTTTTCTTTCGTATCATCATACACTTTTATTTTTTCAATCTGATCTGCTTTTTTTTTTAATTGTTGGAATGATTATAAATCGTGAAATTAACTCTTGTTAAATTTTGGGTTCTTTTCCCCTCTTTCTTTGTCGTTTAAGACTGTGAGTGTCCTTTTCAATAGGGTGCGTTTTCAGATAACATGGTGTGGGTTTGAAATTATATTTATTGAGTATTAATATAGTGGAGGGGGAGGAGATTGGTGATATTGTAAACCTATTATCCGATAGAGAGCTCCCAAGTTGCTGTTGTTTACCAAAAAACACTTGGAGGGTATAGAGACGAACTTGAAGAGATATGATTGTATTAGGTTATTTGTCCTGTTGTTTTTGTGTCATTAGGTTATGTAACATTTTTTTCTTGGTACGGCTTTGATTTCTCTGTGTATTTAGTTTCTCAATTAGAAGTTGAGAATTTGAGGTCTGCCTGACGGCATTCTTATTTAAGACGACCTTTTTCAGTAAGGTTATTGCTCATTCACGAGGGTTTTACTTGTTCTGGAAGCTTTAAGTTGAAAATCCTCTTACAAGCTTGTCTTTGGTTAGTCAATAAACCAGATGGTCCAGACAAGATTTTGAATATGATTCACACTTTGGACTGTGAGATGCACTATTTTACATAGGGACTTTGATGATTTACATGTTGATTTCACATAAAAACTGATGTGGGTTCTTTCTGAAATTGATGCTTGCTTGTAGTGCTGCTCAGTGCAGCAAATTATATACACATGTAGCAGAAAACAATGAAGAAGCTGCAACGTATATGTCATTGTAAAATTTAATTTTGGATCAAAGTTATGGTGGTCTATTTAGAGTTACCACTTGATTGTTATGTTTTCAATCTGGATATGGTGTGGTTTGTATGTTTATCTTTCCTTCAAGACCAAAGTTTGCCATTCCAAACTAAAAACGTTGTGGTTTTACTCTGACTGTAATCCTTTTTAACTATTAACGCAAATTTTTAAAGTAAAAACACAGTGTCATTACTCTCTCACCATAACCTTTTGTAAACTCTTATGTCACTTTTTTTTTTCATATTACTTCATTATAAACAGTCACTTCACGAGCTAAGATCCAAATGCCACCTTTATACCTTGTTCCTATTCCAAGTGCTGTATTGGCCAACATTTGTGAAATTGGGTGCTATAAACTGCTCTCACTTCACTAGTTGAAACTACCTTGTGTTTTAGTGAGATTTACCCAAAAAAAAGAAAAGAATTTGTTGAACAACTTATTTCCACTAATTTCTTAAGATTTCAATGATCAATAATCTCCTAATGCTTTTCTTTTACATATTTTTGCATGTATCTATAACTATATATAAGGGCAGAAGGTGCATAAAAACTTTTGATTAACTATGTTACCCTTAAATACTTTTGAAAGTCTATAATACCTTTAAATGCCTTTTATATACATTTGATTTAATACATATATATTTCTATATTACTTTTTGAATATGTGTTTTCTATTTATTTTTCTTTTTTCTAATTTGTGTTTCCTATATTTTTTTTTCCTGTTTTTCTAATTATACCATGTTTCCTATATTCCTTTTCCTTTTCGAATTTAGTATCCGATCTCGTGTTTCTATATAACACATTCAATATGCCTTTTTTATAACACCATAAACTTTTTTTCCCGAGCACTTTTGTAGTAGAACCTTTGATTCTAAGCGTGCATCAAAACATCATAGAATCTTTTTTTTTTCCTTAATCCATGTTAGGAAAACCCTTTTTTTCTTTATTCACCAAATTTTATGGCTTCCACTTATTAAACAATAAAAAGAAGAATACATTGCTCAGCAGCCCCTCTATAATTTTAAAAAAGGGCTTCTATCATTTCCATAATATTTTTAGCTATTAGAAATAAAAGACTTTGATTTTTTTTTTAATTTTTAAGTATTTTAAGCTATGGATGTTATATTTTTTTTTAATATTTTGAATATAATTCATTAATATAAAGCAACTCATATAGTAATGTTTAACAAAAATTGAATAATCCATGTGCAAACAGACTTGCCTAAAAACTTGTCTTAAAAAAAGCATAAATTCACTTCCAAGAGCACAAAACTGTAATAAGAAATTGAGATAAGCAATAGTTAAATATTTTAAAGGTTTTAATTTCTTGTTTAGAATGCAACCATCAAGGATTGAGGCTTTAAAAATTATGATATCTGAGGAACTTAAAGGAGTGTTTTGGATTGGGTTTTGAAAGCAATGGTTTTAAGTGGCTTGAAATTCCGAACTATGGTTTTTAGAATGACCCATTTGGGATTATGAGCCTGCATTTTAACTTGAAAAACTGAACCACAATCCCTAACATGGACTTGCTAAATTAAGAAATGAGTGTTTAGGAGTGCCTTAGCTTCTGCTTTTGGGTGCGTTTCAAAAGCGTGTTTCACTTGAAAAATCATCAAATTGATGCTTTCTTTTAGTGCTATTTGATGGTTTTGATTTGCTAGTGTCAAAAATGAAAAACAAATCTGAAAAAAAAAAATCATTTTGATGTATTTTCAAGTGAAAAACACTTTTGAAAAGTACTGTGTACCACAGTACAAAACACACACACACGAAGTGTGTTCTTGTCTAGAAATGTCTGCATATATCTCATTTTGGTACATATGAAATCTCGCTCTTTTTATTCAATTAACTACGTGTTGGTGGGGTCATGATGCCCTTTATGGAAGAAGACTTGCCTTTTACTCAAACTACAATTTAAGGAGAACAGCCAACAGGTAATGGCAGGTTCATATTATTGGTCATATCTTCAACGGAGATGATAAGAAATTTAGACAAGGTTTAATCTCACATGTAGTTTCGGGAGTTCATTTTCAGTGATCAACCTGAGATTGTGTTTTGGTTGTTTTGAGGGACGGTATAATTGCCCCATTAGCAGTTCTTCATGAGAACATTCTTTTGCACATCAATCCTTTACAAATTTCTTTATTACAAGCAATTTGTAAGGTTTCTGCTAATCCTTTTATGGTAGTTATTGTTGATCTTTGTGTTTTTGGTTCATAGATTTGGTTTATACAAAACACAAGTTGCCTTTTGACTTTCAGGTTCAGCTGGCGAATAGTAATCAACTAGGTGATCATTATGCCTCCAAACATCCAAAAGAGAAGCCTCCTGCTGAATCGAGCTGATTTATCTTGGTCACTTGTGTAAAAAAACGTTGTTCCAAACTGTCAAAGCATTATGTCAATGAATGTGTGTGACTATTTTGTCATCTGAACTCTAGGAATTGATGATGTATGTTTGTCGTTTTTTCATGTGCCGAGCGTTACGTTTATATGGCTTTGGTGTTGATTTTCTCGTCATTGATGTCTGTAAGGACCATCAAGAACTGTTTCTTTCAGAATCAGCAAGTATGGCTACATGATTGAAGGACGGAAAATTTTGAAACATGGAGGTGTAGTTTGAAAGTGGGGAATGGAAAGTACATCGTTATGGTGGGGGATAATAGGCACCAATTAAGTCCTTTGTGGAAGAATTGTAATGGAATCTGGGCTATCGGATACCGCAATGGTTCTGTCGTTGATATGAGAATATAATGACTTTGCTACACAATCCCAGATCAGATTAACATGATAAGCGTTCAAGTTGCTCCGTAGGATGACTTGTATTAATTATCTGAATGAAGACACTGTTCATTGGAGATAAAAATGCTCTCATGTAGAAGCCTTTGGGAAAAATACGAGTAGAAAAGGCAGGGTTGATAGAAGTTTAAAGTTTAAACTCGTCTCCGGACACTCGTACATATTCCTTGATGTGGTTTTATTGCTTGGTTGGCAGTATAGTATGTGACAACCAAAGCAAGACAAAGGAAAATTGATCCTAATTATGTGATCATCTGGCCTTTTTTCCGTTTGCTCAGGAATGAAAGCAGTGACGGGAAGCAAGTCATTTTGCAGCTTTGATTTTTTTTGTTTATTTTTTTTTATTTATTTTTTATATCAAAATATTAAAACGATCCGAAAATATATAAAAAATAGACAAAAAAAATCTTGAACATTTTATAAAATAAACTTTTTAAAAAATATTATTTTGATACATTTCCAAATAAAAATCACTTTAAAAAACAATCTTTATTACACTTTCATTCAAATTAGAATTCAATCTCAATGATCCTGAGACCGGCATGGTCTAGCTACATATCATAATCTTATTGAATAAGAGGCATCGTTGTAACCAGCAAGAGAATGCTGTTGTGTTATTAATTTGATAGATTGCCCAGGCGGTCCAAATAGAAGCTTTGCAACAATAAAGTTTTAAGAGAAGCAGCTTGAAAAGCAAAATGCTCTGCATTTTTCTTTTTGGAACCATTGGAACTATCAGTGTTTTTGAGTTGTTCCCAGGAATTTCTTCCTTGTCAAAAAAACAAAAGAGTGAAGCATGGAAAGGATCCCGTGCGTGTCAGTATAGCCATGAGATGGGTTAAAAATCTTAACTTTTGATTAAAATTATATCTTTTGCTCTTACTGCACACAAAAACTAGAAAGTATTCCAGTGAGATGATTTGTGAAAAAAAAAATAAAGTCTACTTGTTAAAGAAAATTCTATATAAATTAAAGCAAACACCTAAAACCTGATATAGCAGAATTAATGATTATATTATAAGCTGATTATATTATAAGCTCTGGCTTTCAAAAAAGTTTATCTAAGGCAACTCTCTATGTAAAGAAAAATAATAGTAATATTCTTATCATATCCTTTTATGTTGATGACCTTCTAGTAACGTGAAGCGGTGCACAACAAGTTGAAGAATTCAAATAGAAAATAATGCAAATTTTTTAAATGATTGATCTTGGCCTCATAACATATTTTATTGAAATGGAAATCAAGCAAAGTAAAAATAAAATATTTATTTGCTAGAAGAAGTATACAAATGAAAATCTGAAGAACTTTTATATGGAGAATTGCAAACTAACAACTACTCCAATGAATCAAAAGAAAAAATTTAGCAAAGAAGATGGAATCAATAGATTTGATAAAGAAAAGTTCAAAAGTTCAAAAGCTTGATTGGTTGCCTATGCTACAACTCTTCTATCCCGTTTCATGCATTGTCCAAGTGAAATATATTTAATAGCAGCTAAACGAATTCTAAGAACTATTAGCTTTGGTGTTCAGTTTTAGAATCACCACTTATTCTTGCAGTCTTTTAATCTCTTCTGATTTCTTTATTTGCTTAAAAAACTATCACCTCAGAAGCAACCTGGACACCTATGTTGCTGTGCACCGACTCATAATCATAGATGGAGAGAAATGTGAAGAACAATATTGTATTCTAGCTTATTTGCTATTGTTGTTGTATGGTGGACGGTGGTTTTTACAAGAATTATTTATGTAGCTGTATAGGTCTATGATTACAATATTATATATCTATGCTTTGGTCCATTTACACTTCAGCTTTTGAGACTCAAAATTTGACATTAATTATGGTATTATTATTGTTGTTATTATTTTCAGTTTATATTTGACAGTGACTCAAGATTACTGAAAGGCAAATGCAATGAAGAAAGAGGAAACAAAAGAAAAGAAAATTAATGATAGAATTGATAATCCAAAGTAAATTCCTGCTTTGATTATGATTGCTACTGAGAGTTTCAGGATATTTTTGTGTTGCCATTGTCCTTTCCCATCGACGAAGGAGGCAAGGACTTCACATTGGTATGGGAGGCACGTCATTACACTTGAAACTTCATGGTCAAGGCCTATCCTGGTTTCTGCTGTATTACCAAAGCACTGTGAACCACATACCCACTGGGCCATGACAAGCAAGATTGGTCTTATATTTGGGAAAAGCTGGAAGGAACCTGACAGAGACTTGTTTCTTCTAATAAACAAAATGCAAATGCAACAGGTGCCGTTGTCGGAACAATCATCGGATGTGTTCTAGGGATTATTGCTTTACCATTAAAGGAAAGCTGGGTGACCATCCAAAGGGCCTGCCTAGGCATGTTAACAAATGACAGGCTAATGGAAAAG
>Ga0325414_1004840_pt1 | contig 14139 bp, 7 predicted proteins | sample PopdelMetagenome_8_FD_206183 | JGI IMG/M metagenome (GOLD analysis project Ga0325414, IMG submission 206183) | Populus deltoides microbial communities from Bellville, Georgia, United States - Leaf-PdKOR-R3 | ecosystem: Host-associated > Plants > Phyllosphere > Phylloplane/Leaf | place: USA...
ATAATTAACCATCACTAATCTTTAAATTAAGGGAAGGGAAGAGCCCTTAGCACACATGGAATCTCTCCCTGACTAGGCATTAGCTGGGGATGGTGTTTCGTGTTGGAGGCTAGTACCTTAAGCTATATATATATATATATAAATCAAAAAAGAGATTTGAATTTGAGATTTTCGATCTCAAATAAGATAGAACACGAATCCTATATAGTTAAGCTATAAGTTCATTGACTTAATCTCTTCTATATATACAAGAATATACATGGAAATACATCCAGCAGATAAGAAGAAATAATTAATTAATTAGACTTCATATCAATATATTTGCTATATATCCGATAATAATTGACTAGCTAGATTGTTGCTCTCTAGTCTTTTTTTTATCATATAGTTTTATACCAGCTTGTGCATTAATTGAGAAAATTATTGGACGATCACTTATGATCATATCTGTCTGATACATTTAAAAATAATCAATAAGTTTCATAATCCTAGAGTTTGAATCCAAAAAATTAAGAAAAAAAAATGCCTCCTTAATTAACAACCAATGCATACTCAAAGGCATTAACCAATAAAAATATATCAAATTGTCAAGGTTATTTAATTAATCATAACCATCAAAGTTTTTTTTTTTTTTGTTGTTCTTCCCTGATGAGAAGGGTATCTTGAAATCTTTTCTCTCATATCTTACTTTAATAGTCAAGTTGGGAGTTGTTATTGTTAGTGCAATGTTTTACCTTTCATATATAATTATTTCATGGTTGATCAGCCGACGTTTTGTCTTGCGGCCAACTAAATTCTCTGTCACACATACAGAGAGTGCAATACACACAAAAGAAGATTACTGACAGAATAAATAAAAAAATATTTCTAAGGAGATCGATCAGCCTCTCGCAACATAGCAGTAATTTAGTACAAGTCTCAAAATGGATTAATTTAATTGGAAATCTTTCTAAAACAAGCAGCTGTGCGTGCACCTGCCACAGTGAATCGAATATCTCTGATTTGCACTAAATCACTATAGAGACCTTCCTCTTTAAACAGCTAGTTAAGAAACTGATTCCCAGGGAACCTTTGAAAAACAGTTGGCATTGAGTAAATGAAAGAAAATCACAACTTTTTATGATCCTGTTCAACTTGTTCATCAAGTCTTGATAAACTTAAATTCAAAATTAAAACTAAATATTATTTCTACACCACCTAATTGCCTATATATATATATATATATATGATTTTGTAGTTCAAGACAAGTTTAAAACCGTGTGAGCCTTTGTTTTTTCCTTAAAAAAAATAAATCAAATAGACGTTATATATCTATATAATAAGTTTAGTGGAGCAAGCATTTTCCTTTTTAAAAAAATTAATTAATGAGCTCAGAGCATTTCCATTTTCTGTCGTTGCCAACTTCAGTCGTCTCCTGAAAGCTGCTAATCAAACAGAAATCTTTAAGCAAAGTGTTGATGGTGTTGTCTAATCACAGCCATGCTCTTTCCTTTTAAGTTCAAATGCATGTTCAACGAATGGTCGTAAGAAAGGTCTTTGAATTGGAGTGAATCGAGATTGCTAAACTTGCCATTTATAGAAATTATTCGCATGCTTTACTTTTCTCGACTCATGATTACATTAATGGCTTCCTAAACCCTACCATGTGCACCAAGAACCCTATTTTATGTTCAAGTTGAACTTCACTTGGGGCCATTTATATCGCCTTAAATACCACACTAACTTATCACCTTCACTCATCAAATTATAACGTTTCATGTGTAGATTGCAAAATAATTCGGGGAACCTAGCTTGAAAGCTTGGTTTCTCTTGCTTGCTTATCTTCAATATTTCTTGTTTGCCTTTGATCAATATATAAGAGCTTTAAGTTTTTTTGTCATTGATCATGGCAGACAGGACCCGCAGCTTCATGCTAACTTTCTTCACTGTTGTCCTACTCCTCTTGCACCAACATTTCGACTTGACGGCAGCATCAAGGCCACTAGACATTCACTCACCAGCTATCCCTAGATCAGGCTTGGAACCTCCTCCTACTGATGTTCATGATCGTTGGTATCGTATAAATCGTTACAAGAATCTCGAGTCAGACGCTTTCAGGCCAACGACTCCAGGCCATAGCCCTGGTGTTGGTCACGAGAATCCACCTGCTGCTCCTTGAATGCAGTGCTACATGCAAAGATATGAACAAGAACATTGAGTGGAGGTTGTTTTGATTGTGGTAGGGCTAGCTAGGGTTTTGGAGTGATATATGTAATATGCTTGCAAAAGAGTGAAGAAGGTAGTAAAAGGCATGCATGCTCTAGATTTTTAACAATGTACAAATGGGAAATCGATGAAGATTTTCATTGATAGAAGTTTTCAATGTTGTTATTTTTCTAATGGAACGTACATTCCATTTCCTTTCTTAATATAATTAATTAATGATTGGATATTTCCAATTCAAGGACTGTAAGAAAATTCCTCTTTTTTTTTTTTTTTAGTCTGATGGATTCTACTTATTATTGTTTTTCAATTGAAAGAAATGTATCTTTGAAATTTTCGATTTAACTCGATTGATATACAAATTAATTTTAAGAAATATCTTTTATATATTAATTTGCTATAACCTTGTGATTTGGACAGATTACATCACGACTTAATTTCCTCTCTCTCATGATCATTAGTATTTGTTCACATAAAGAGCATCGTATGGTTAATTATGACTTTTTTGATAATGATGAATAAAGCCACATATTATATATATATATATATACACACACACACACAAGTCTCTCTAATTACAAAACACTTTCCCATATTGTTTATATTTTTATTTTTACTCTAAAATATTAATCAAACACATTTTTCTAGCTAGTAGCAAAATTAACTGGCATGTTGTTGAGACTTTAAAACTCATTTAAGAGGAAAAGGAATGGTCGACTGAAGAACAGCTAGCGAAGGAGGATTAGGTGAATAAGTTGGAATGGTGAATTTGCCCACCATATATTCAGCCAACCAGGAAAGCATGGCAGGCTACCATTTTTTAACCGTGTTGGAAATAGTAGTAATTAAATATTGTTTTTTTAAATATTTTTAATTTAAAAATCTATTAAAATAATATTTTTTTATTTTTTAAAATTTATTTTTAATTTTAGTATATTAAATCAATTTAAAAAAATATAAAAATTAATTTTAAAAAAAATATTAAAAAATTTACACAATTATACCGCAAAAATAAGCACAGCATTCGTATACAAAAGAAGCTTTGTGAGAACGAAAAAGGCATGATTTCAGACAAGGAGTGAACAGAGAAACCAATGATTAGAAGTTCTGTAAAAGGACAAGTGGTGAGGTGAAAAATGTGAACGAAAAATAAGGTTTGTGTTAATTAGAGAGTAAAGATTAGTGGCTTGGATGATGTTGCGGGCCGGCTGGACTAAAAACATTGTTTAGCTTAAGAAATTTCAGGAGATGATTATGCTTTTCAAAGTAATAAGAAAAATTTGATAATCAAGTTAAATATTGATTAATTTGATAATATAATTAAAAAAATTAAGGTGACAACAACAAATAAAAAAAACTACATCGGACAAAGCTGGAATAACACGTGAAACCCGTGACTCGGACATGATATATGTCCAGATTACATGTTTATTGTGCGTTCTAAATCATGAGGTCATGATAATTCAATAAAAAAAGAAACTGACGATGAATAAAAATAAAATTAAAAAAAAAATTAAGAGATAAATATGATTAAGATATTTAATATCGTAACCTGAATTATTTACCAGGTTATGTTTAATGAATTTGTTTATTAAAATCAATTTGTAACGGAAATCGACACATATAAAATTCATTGAATAAAATAAAAAGGAAAACAAATATTATGCAATGAAACACATATTAAAAATCTTATAAAAAATAAAAAAATTTTAATTTTTAAAAATAAATTTAATCTATATAAAATATTTTAAAAAGTACAAATAAATCATACTAATCTTCTAAAAAATTAAATACACCCAATAATCAAATAATTATAGCCATTTATAAAATACTAAATAAGTCAAAAGAATCATTGAGAATGAGTATTAATTAAAACATAAACTTAAAAATTATGTAAAAAATAATATATAAAAAAGGTATTAATTAAAAATAATCAAAAGGAAAAGAAGGAAAAAGAAAAGAATGAGGTCAAACGTTAATAAGCCCGGTAAGCCAGGCCAAGCGCCTGGCCTATCAAGAAATGGCCCACACGTAGGCTTTTTATTTGTCTTGTCAAGTTAATGCATGGAACAAATGAAATTAATTTATTTTGAAAAAATAGATGTCGTGTCGTCTAGATTCCTAGATTCTAGCTATTATAGTGGCTGAAAAAATGGTGTTCATATTTTTTTTCACCTAAAAACCCCTTTTCATCCCCCTTTTAACATAAAACACTTAGAAAATACCCTAAGAGTCTTGTTAAACCAATTCATGGCCTCAAAAAACACACAAAAAACAACACCTCAAAATCCAAAACAAAAAATCTTCATGACCTAAAATCTAATTTTTATGCACTTTCAAGGCGAAAAAAAAAGCACCTAGTTTGAATTCTTCTTGATTAATTGTTTTAATGGATGGAATCGTCATCAACGACAACTTTTTCTCTTTACACTGAAATCTAGCGAGCCCCTCTCTCTCCTTCCACCAAAGAAAGACTGAAAAACAAGGAAAATAAGATTTTGAAAATTAAAAGGACTGGTCACCTAAGAGACAAAAAAAATGAGAGATGAAAATGAACTTTTAAAATAAATTTCAAATTCGCTACCTATTTCACCCGCTTTTATCACTTTTATCTTCTATATTTCAATTCAATCATTTAATCCCGAAAAAATATGTAATTGTGTGCTAATTTGTGCTCAAAAGAGCTAAATTGGACAAAATAAAAAATTTAAGAATCAAATTGAAAATTAAAAAAAATTATTGCTCCGATCCTAAATTATTTTTGAGATAGTGAACAATACTTGTGCCACAGTAAATGAATGAGCTCTTTTAATATATAGTTAATTAATGGTATTTTATTAGTAATTTCTTTGTATCTTAAAGAAAGAGATATTACGTGGAGCCAGGATTTTTAAAATGAGGGGGCAAATTATTAACAAATATTTGATATTATGTATTATGTAAATATGCATTATATTAAGAAATCAATTTGAAATATATGTACTAACTCATATCAAACAAAATTAATTTAAAAATACTTTCAAAATAAAAAAAACTTATGTTATAATTGTTCTTTTCGAGTTTATATTTTAAAACCGCTTTATAATAACTTTATTATCAATCTCATCAAAAATATTTTTCTTAATATATACAATCAAACTATCATTCATCTATTTTTAGTTTAAGGTGGGTTCAATGCTTGTGTTTTTTAAATTTTCTAAGGACTAGTGAAGTTCTTGACAATAATTTTATGCTTACATATGGTAGAGAATAGCTAAAACCATAGCTTAAAAGGATTGTCATGATAAATTGTTGTTGTTATTGTTGACTTACTGTTTTCTACAGGTGGGTTAAACATAAATGTTATATATATTTTTTTATTTCTCTATTGTGTCCTTAATTTTTTGAGTTGTCCTATACTTCATTTTTAATTACTAGTAAGTTCATCGCCATCCATTTTCAATATGAAATTCATAGTAAAATACTTATCAATTCATTAAAACTCATTTCAATTCATATTCATATGCATATAATATTACTCATACACATATTAATTCAACAAACTCTTAAATTATTATAAATCTTAATATTTTCAACAATTAATTGTAAAGGAATAAAACTAAAATTAAATAATAAAAAAATAAAAAAGATGAAGAAAACTTACCTAAAGCATAAAGCATAAGAGGTTATTTACTTAACTAATTAATAGCATAGGAGTTGAAGAGAAATTTTGCAAAAGAAAAAGAGACAAGAATAGTAACTTGAAAAAAAAAAAAAAGCTCTCAGTTAATTAATGAAAGAAAAAGAAAAAAATTAATGAAATGTGCTAAACATATATATTATATATTATATTTTGTTGTAAGTTAACAATAGCTAACTTGAGTTAATTATTAGTAGCCAGTAAAAAAAAAAAAAAATTAAACATGTTAAGATATTATTAATATTCTAATATAAAAAGTATTTAAAAAAAAAGTTTAAAGGGGCAATTGTATATTTTAATATAAAAAATATATTAAAAAAAAAATTAAGAGGCAATCGCACCCTTTTTTTGACACCATGTGGCTCCGCCACTCAGATTAACGTGTGTATGTGTAAAAGAAGATATAAAGGAATATGTACCCTCTATTTCCATCCTCTGTATTTTTTTTATTATTATTTTTTATCTCAAGCTAGTAATTAAACACTCCCTCAGTTTTCCATGCCACAGCTTTACGTCAGGAGGCAACGGAATCAGACTTTGCAATTGAAAAGTGGAAATGGGAGATGGGTGGAGGGTGAGGAGTTGCATCACAGAGATGATCAGACATCGTATTCAAGTATTTTTGCTAGCTCTACAGCAGGGTCCTTTGAAAACATCCTTCATGCAGTTCCACAGTCACTCAATTCTCATGATGCCTTATGTATGGCAGTGTCTGATAAAAAGGGTAAGAGAGCTGTTTTCTCACTTGGTGGCCTTAAGGATGCAGGGCCTGATGGGTTTGGTGGTCTTTTTCACCAGTAATATTGGGATACAATTGGAGGTCATGTTACAGCCTCAATTCAGAGCTTATTCCACACAAGGATTATGGAACCAGAAAACAATGTTGCCAACATTGTTTTGATCCTGAAATGTCTAATCCATTATAGACCAATAAGTCTAAAGTGTGTGCTTGGCATGGTGTTGCAAAAGCAGGTTTAAAAAAAAACTATAAATTGTAGCTTTTTCTTAACTAAAATCTCAAGAGAAAGAGAGAAAGAGCTTTCAGTGAGATTTATGTAAAATATGTAAAATTATAGTATATGTTGATTAACCAAACACTTTCAAAACTGTTATTAGAACAAAACATAATTTCAACCACACCGCACCAAACATACAAATAATTTCAAAGGCTTCTAGACTCGAACCTTGGCTTGATTAACTAATTTCCCCAGAACAGGTTGCTTTGGTTCAAAACAGTTGTATCCAAGACAATATTGTGAATATCCATGAAGCATTCCATCACCCGCGAACAACTAAACGGGGTCACAACTACAATATGGCAATCAAGTTGGATATGACCAAGGCTTTTGACAGAGTAGAATGGGGTTTCTTGGAAGAGGTTTCAAGGACAATGGGTTTCAATGACACTTGCATACGATGAGTTATGCAGTCGCAGTGGGTTCCCACGGTCATCTGCAAACATGATATAAAATAAACGGGGATCCTCCATCCCCTTATCCATCCATTCATCCTAGTACCCGATGCTCTTTCACACTACTTGTCATCTTTGCTGAATCAAAACAACATGGTGGAATCTAAAATCAAGAGAGCTTGTCCTTCTTTATCTTATATCATGTTTACAGATGATACGTTTTTATTTGGAAAAGCTTGCATGGGTGAAGCTACATGTATCATGCAAGCTTTACAGGTCTATAGCCAAGCCTCTGGGAAAGAGTTAACACCTTTCCAAAAAGAGCAAATACTCATCGGGGCGGTCCAAAAGTGAATTTCTCGATTACTTGAAGGAAAGGGCGGAAAAAGAGGTCCAAAGCCGGGGAGGAAAGCTGCAATGCCTTCTTACACACGATGGTTTGTTTTAGGCTTCCAAAAGCCTTCTGTGATGATATCAATCCAATCATTACAAGGTTTTGGTGGGATTCTAACCACGGAAAGGATAAGGTACATGGTGTAAGCTAGGACAGGTTGACCCCACTGAAAATTGAAGATATTAATCTTCAACACTGCCATGTTAGCAAAGCAAGCTTTGAGTTCTTAATAGAGGAAGATACGGTAAATTATAGTTTGGAAAATTAAGATACTTGTTAATCACGAACACAGCAAAACATATCTTCTGTTTTATCATTTTTATATAATGCAGGCACCAAGGTTCTCAAAACTTGCAATGAAGGCAGAGTTAATGCACTATACTGAAACCTAAACAAAGATTAAATAAAATGAGAAGAACAGGGTTATAGCTTCAGGAATTTGGGGGCTTGAGAATATAGTCTCAAATCCCAAAGCAACTATTAAAATTCAAAAGTTCAATAATGGTAGGAGCATTACATGGCTCCGCCTGTTCATAAGTAAGGGGAAAGCAAGATAATATAGATCAAGGAGTCACTCTATGGAGTTGAGAGTGTTGTCTACCAAAGAGCGTGCAATTTCAATTAAAGGAGGAAAGAAGAAACAAGCAGCATTTCTATAGGAACTTGAGTTCATCAACATACAGCCACATATAATTTGTTTGAATGATCAACTAGTTAGTGGGGTCCAACTGGTTCAAGAAGCTCAAACAAAAACTAAATGCACATAGAGAGATTTTATTGCAGTGAACATATGGTTAAGGTTTCATTACATACCACTATCAGATCTGTGGAATGAACTCTTTGACCTCACTTATTCACATTAGTTTCCACTTTTTCTATAGACAGTATTTTCTAATCATTTTAACTCTTGGGGAAATTATACATGTCATTTGGTGTCGCCAAGCTTAGATAACAAGTAGAGGCAACCAGAGCAAAGGAAGACAGAAGCTGAGAAGCAAAGTAAATCAATGGGAGAGAGTATGATTGCTGTCTTACTCTTTTCAAAGAAGCCGATCAGAAGAAGCATTACTATGACGTGGCCAAGCTTGGTTTTCAGCTCATTAACAGTTTTCACTTCTAACCATTTCGGTCGTTCCTGCCAGAAAAGGTAAGAAGATCTCAATAACTGGGGTGCACAGAAACAAGTCAACAACAGCATAAATGGCAAACATAATTTTTATTATAGTTCTACTCTTAGGAAGGTCAAGTATCAAATAAGATATCATTTGGATATGACAAGCTAAAGAGTATAGTTCCCAACCAACAGGCAATATAAACATTTCCCCGCTCATCAAGAAGGCTACAATTTCTACGAAACATTAGCTGCATCATATTACATGCATTGCTAAAGTATAAAAATTGCTGTTGTTTAAGAGAATCAAAGATACCTTCAAGGCAAATAAGCCAAATAAACTTGACCTGTTTGGTGCTTTCCCCGTTGACACCTGCTTCGCAAGGTCAAGATTGCTAACAAAGAGTTCATATAGACCCATTCCAAAGACTAGCATCACTGTTCCCAAAAGATAGATATCTGGGATCCAATAAAACAGTCATTAGTAATTTTCTAGGGAGCTTTTCAGCAACAAAGCAGGCACTGTAGAAGATGGAGAATGAAGAGCTGGAAGTTCACGGAGAAAAAAAGACATCCAAAAGATGAACCCAACCCCTTCAGCAAATGCATGTATGGTGATTTGATATATATCTAGCAATTGCAAATAGTCTGATGACCTACTCACCAAGCTGAAAAATAAGTATACATGAGCGAAATCCTTTATCTTAGTTTTGAGTTCTTTTACAGGTCATCAATCAATTCCAGAATTCTACCAGGGAGAAGCAAGAAATAGTTTTACTTGCCCCGCAACTACCGCATTGCAAAGCATTAGATTAACCCATTGCGAAACATGCATGATACAAGGCTTAATTTGATGGAATGCTAAAAGAACATTGTGTGCTAGTTGTGGGTTCAATTACTTCAAAATAATGAAGCAAGGCATAGCCATTAATACTGAAAACTATTCCCAATGACACACCTATGGCCTCGACCAGCAATATAATCACTTTGCTACGATTGACGAGGTATTGCATGAAAGCTGACCCAACATGAGTGCAGCCCTGCAAATCAAAGTAAATGATGTGATGATTAATACACCGTAACAATGAAAAGATCAGTACCTTCAACCAAATTGAAAGTACTATACTTGAGCTCAAAAGAGCCGTCCTTAACGGCATGTAATTGACAATTTGAAATCACATGCAGGTAGTGTTGCTATTGCTTGCATAATTGAACTTAATGCTTACACTTGCATCAATATTTGTGGAAAAACAATGAGAATTTCAGTTTAATTTCATGAAAACTGAACTGAAAATTTAGAAATTGAAACCCAAGAAAGATTAACTTAAGAGTTTGGAGAAGCAGCACCTTTATGAAACAGAGAAATGATCCAACCATAGAGCCCAAAACCCCAAGAATCGCCAAGAACCGACATCGATAAATAACCTGCACATCATTCAAACAAAATTAATTAATGCTAATAATAACGATGATGATCGTATAAAACACACACAAACAAAGAATTGCTTGGTTATTGTTATATACCTTCTCTATGTTCTCCTCTATAGATTCGAAGTCGAGTATCTTTGATGCAATTACAGGGGATGCACGAGATGAAGAACAAGAAGATTGTGTAGCTTCTGCTGCTGCTAAATGAACATCACGAGCTCTTGAACATTTGGTCACAGCAGGTGAGAATCTAATACCATGTCCATGTGGGCTAAACCCAGATACCCTTCTAGAATATGGACTCAAATTACAAGTCTTGAGCACGAAAGGTGGTATTTTGATGGGTCTTGAAATCATGGGTCGGGAAGGGTTCATGGTGGATGAAAGTAGAGAGCTTTTGGCATGAATGATAGGCACAGTGAGTTGGAGGCACCAAGTTCACTGAGTGAAAGCGATGGTGAGAGCTTTTGGCATGAATGATAGGCACAGTGAGTTGGAAGTGCATGCACTGGCTAGCAAGATTGACGATTCACGGAAACTGGAACCACATAAATCCACTTAAAGTTTAGATTTTTTTTTTCTTTTTTTAAATTTAAGCCAATAAAAGTATGGAACTTGGAAGCGTGTTAAGCAGTTAAACTGTACTCATCTCAACCCAAACATTGACTTGTTTGTGTGAATTTCTATAAAAATTATAGAGGGAAACCTCAATTTAGCCCCCTAATATAGTACTATTATCAATTCGGTTTCAAATACTTTTGATTCTATCAGTTTTATCCCAAACAACAGCCACTATTAAACGAGATCAACCCTTAACAATTTGTTACCATAGCGGTTAAAAGATTTCATCTAATTTTTTTCGTACTGTCATTTAAGACATCAAAATAACTTTTAACATGTTCTAGAAGACAATTTTACACTGAAATTATGTGTTGTGGCATATTAGACTTATACTTGCACATTGAATGGAAATAACTGAGATCATATACAAAGTGTACGGAATTTTCTTATGACCACTGGCTATTTAGGGCTCGTTTATCTACTGGTAAAAACTGAGTTTTCAACTAAAAATATAAAAAATAATATTTTTTAACTTGAAACACAGCGAACCGGTTAAATAAACAGGCACTTAAAATGAATGAATGGGTTGGTGCATGAAGGGGGTGACATTGTTTATGAGATAATATTTGAAGGGGTCAATTGAGGTTTCCCTTAAACATGAATAAACTCCAAAGGGGGCAGGGATGGGCGGCACGTGAGTTCTCAATGTTCCTATCTGACGGGCTTGCCTCTCTCCGACAGTCATCAACGCTACAGGTTCTGTCTGTATCTCTCTCTCTCTCTCTCTCCCTCCCTCCCTCCATGTGGGCATGTTTAAATTAGGAAAAGACTGGATTTTTAGAATAGAAGTAGCAGTAATGAACTGTAAAGCCATTGATTTTTGTATATTGCTTGATTCTTTTAACACAGACAACAACAATCGAGGACCGAAATATTCATTCATTTAGTTTTGCCATTATTGATTGCTAGGCTTAACACACTCTCCTCTTTGTTATAACTAACCAAATCCCTCAGACTATGGAGGCTGTGGCTGAAAACTCTGACCCCATTAACGCCTTAAAATCTCAATTGGAAAGTTGGAACCAAACTTGGACTCTCTGGATAGTGTTTAGATTGACCAAATCTTAAGAATAAATCATGGACTTGTCAACTAAAAGTGTCAATCAAACTAACAAACTTTCTTGACTGAATTGGATGAAAGGGTTAAAAGGCCTCAAAAGTTGGAGTGCAATAGTTTGCGGGGCTCGAAATAGGATGGGGGATTCGGCACAGATAAAAATTGAAAGTATTAAGAGCATAGTTGTAAACAATGGATCTGCCGGGGCTGGTCTCTATCGATTAGATTAAAGACAAAATAAAAGAAGAAGAAATCCGGTTATTTTAATATATTTTCAAATAAAAAATATATATTTTAAAAAATAAAACTGCCGAACACTCAAATATTTCACAGATGAATCAAAGGGTACAAGATGATCATTGCCCCGTACTTCGTTTTTGGAAATGATCCCGTTCTTATGCAAGGAAACGAAAATGGGCTAAGCTTTGAAGCTGCTTTACTTTCACCACCAATTTCAACAAGCAGGCTGCTACACTTTTTTAGTGGGAATCCACATAGGACGTCCAATAAATTAGAGAGATGGCTCTAGCTTTTCATTAAAAATAAGGAGGCGTTTAATTTGAATTGAATTGCAAGATAAGAATATATTTGCTCAAGGCAGGATGGATAAAAAGGGTGTGGTTACCTAAGCTAAAGATTCCTTGATAGAGAAGAAAAGAGGCTCTTCATACTACAATAACAGTAAGATGGACATATCGTAGACACCACAAATGCTTTAAAACTAGGAAAAGAAGATACCTAACCTTCCCCACCAAAGAGAGCCAAGAACCCACCTTGAAATTCTTTACCTTGCTGCCTACCTCTACTCCTGTTAAGAATTCACCTTTCTTCATAACATAAAAATTGCCTCAAAACACCGAAAAGCCGGATGTTGTCACTCCTAGAGTGCCAATTATTACCTGTCACCGCCGCCGTCAATTATGACCAAGAACTTGCTATCCACTCCCCCACCCCGAACCCATTTTCTATGGTGGTTTGCTGCTATCTTTTGTGCCATCCTCACCATCGCAATAATCATTGCCGGCATCGTCATCTTCATTGGCTACATGGTAATTCACCCAAGAGTTCCAGTCATCAGCGTTGTCGGTGCTTATCTCCCTCATTTCAACTACGACGGAGCCGGGGTACTTGTAACGCAAGTAAACATCCTGGTAAGGTCGAAGAATGACAACATGAAGGCCCATGCCAGGTTCTCAAATTTCAATCTTGAACTGTTCTTTGATGGGAATAGGATAGCAGTATTGTCAACTGCGACTCCATATGAGGTGAAGAAGAATAGTTCAGTTGATTTTAACTATGAATACACCTCGGATCCTATACCATTAAATCCTATGCAAATGAATCATGTGGATGAATCCCTTAAAAAGGATGAGGTGAGTTTTGAGTTGAAAGGAGGTGTAAGAACTCAGTGGAGAGTTGGGGTTCTTGGCTCTGTTAAGTTCTTGTGTCACTTGAATTGTCAACTACAATTTCGCCCATCAAATGGAAGCTACATAACAAGACGTTGCTCCTCCAGGTCTAAGTGATTGATTTGCTCATCTTTTGGTTTTGGATTTGGATATCTGTTCTTTCTTATTTCTCCTTAATTTAATTATCATGTATTTCTTCAGGGCTTTTTTTTCTTAATCCTTTCTTTAGGCTAAGTATAGGTTTAGTGCATGCAATCACAAGTTCCAAAAATTAATACAAACCAAACTACGGTTTTTTTCTTTCTCCGAAGAGCATAATTATTTCTACTCCTTGCTACTAAACCCGACAGATGATTTTGAAACCCGGCTGACTTGTTTTCTAGGTTGGGTTTTAAAAAAAATTTAAATTTTAAAACCATTCAAATCGGGATATGTAATTAATTTGGCAGATGCAATAGATGAACTAATAACCTAATCAACTCATTTAAAACTTGATTTGATTTTTATTAAAAAAATTAAAATAATATTATATCATTAAAAAAAATAAAACTCGAGTTAACTTAATCAATCTCTTAGACTTGTTGATGAATTTAACCAAATTTAATTACAATGCTAATTAATTAGACTTCCTTTATATGCTAAGAAAAGTATTTATTCCATGAACTATAATTGCCTTCCAATGCAATATATGTTGCTCTAATTGAAGTTTTAAGTCGAACTTGAATTTATCAAGCATTATATATATATATATATATATATATATATATATATATATATATATATATATATATATATATATATATAAAAAAACACAAAAGCAAAAAACC
>Ga0325414_1004841_pt1 | contig 14132 bp, 6 predicted proteins | sample PopdelMetagenome_8_FD_206183 | JGI IMG/M metagenome (GOLD analysis project Ga0325414, IMG submission 206183) | Populus deltoides microbial communities from Bellville, Georgia, United States - Leaf-PdKOR-R3 | ecosystem: Host-associated > Plants > Phyllosphere > Phylloplane/Leaf | place: USA...
CAACAAAATATATAGTATTTATATGTCAATGGAATATTTCATGAGTTTTTTTTCAGTTTTTTTTTTGTACTATACAAAACAAGAAGAATGAAGATCATTTTGATGCCTAGCGATCTCACATCCATTGTATTCTGCTAGAAAGCGATGTGAATGACATTCTTTTTAAAGCTTATATGAGTTAGTATGGACTTCACAATATCTTATATTTTAGCATTTTCAACTTTAATGTAGTCATTAATAAACATTTTTAATGCATGCTGTAGTTTCTGTTTTTTTTCATTAAATAATTTTTATTATTCATGATGAATGAGCTCTACTTATGATTAATTACGTTTTAAATCTTGGTTTTGTAAAAATTAAAATATAAGCTCCACACATTTTTTTTAATTTATTCTGTATATAAAAATTTATTTTACAATAATTTTACCTAAATATATATTTTTTTAAACCTATATTTTTCAAATTATAATTATAAAAAATATCATAATACAAAACACACACTTGAAACAAAAAGTAGTGGTAGGGGAATTCATGGTCTAGCTAGTATTCTAATTTTTCATTATCTAAAACCATGGAAGGAGTTTATCCAATCTATTTTTCTAGCACGCCAATTTGAAGAATGATGCCAAAAAATTACTAAAAATTTTCTTCCGAGTAGGTGTAATGTAGAGATATCTGCTTCATATCGAGGCACATCAAGGCTTTCTTCCTTGTCAACTCCATGGACCATCATCCTTCTAAAAAACATATAATTAAGCATTAATTAGTTCATACAAAAAGACTTTGGTGTTGTCTTAAAAAAGATTCCAACAACTACGCCCAGTCAACAAGTTTTTGTCGAAGTAAAATCAATGTCTAGATCTTGACAAACAAGACTGCTGATTTTTATTTTTTTAATTAATATGGATCTTCAGACAATTATATGCACCTTGATTGATTTAATGGGATATAAAATTAATGATTATATAAATTTTTAATGATCAATTTATAAGATTTAAACTAATAATTTTTAAAAAATAAATTTAAAATCTAACTAGTTAAATTATTCCATCGGGATCTGATACCCATGTTTAAAGACAGGAAAGGCAGTGCTAGATCTGCAGAGGGCTGCAAAGAAAAAGTGAAAAAGGAAGGTAAAATTATCGGAAAATTCACATGGTGAACAAAGGTGCTTTTTGCATGTGGATTTGTCGTTAGTCCCTTGAGGTACGTAGAGATTGCTGTAGAAAGATAATATTATTTTTATTTTTAAAAATTTATTTGAGACATTAACATGTTTAATATGTTAAGATTATACAAAACATATAAAAAAATAAATAATAATTTATAGCTAAAAAAATAATTCAAAAATATGGTTAGACTACAACTTAAAACACCATAGAAGATAAATTATTTTTCATTCTTATTCTCTTTTCAACTGGATATTGTTTGAGCAAAGGTTTATGGTCCCTTTTTTCTTTTAATGCAGTTAGTTTTAAGTATATTATATGAAAAAGAATGTGATTGAAGTAAATGTGATCATAAATTAATGTATAAATATGATATAATCTAATGATTTGTTTACAGAAATTTTGTAAATAATCAAACAAATTTATTTATATTGCATGATTAAATAAGTTGGATGAAGTGAATATAAAATTTACTGAAAACACCCTTAATTAAATTATAGTATGATGATAAATATATTTGAATTTACATGTTTACATATATTTTATATTGCCATATAAAAAAAATATTTTCCTTGCATAGAGTAAAGTCTTCTTCTTTCTAAAATTCTTGCATGTATATATTTTTTAAAGCGAGAAAATGTGTTTTTTAATTAGCAACAAAATACTTTTCCATGAGCATGGATAGATTTTATATATTACTGTTGTCATATGTTTGTGTTTTTATATAAAAATATAAAAAAATAAATATTTTTCTTGCGGGTAGTCTTTGATTTTGACATCTAGATTTTTTTAGATAAACTAATACGTTTAATAATTATAAAAAAAATTATTTCAGTGCACACAATAGTAAATAAAATTTTAAAAAAACTTATCAAGTCAAAAATGTATACTTTTATTTACATAGTGATGTGTTTAATAGCATAATACATGATATTTTTTTATAGTGTTTTTCAATTAAAAATTATTAAAATAATATTATTTTAGATTTTTTATATTAATCTATTAAAATTATTGAATAATATCTAAAATAATATTAATTTTGTGTTTCATTAATAAAAAATAATTTGAAAACCATGAAAAACAGAAGATATATTTTTCAATACAAAAAAAAAAAAAATTTAGAAAAGAACACAGAAATGAAAGTGGGAGAGTGAGAATCTTTTTTATGTTAAGCTCTGTTTTTCCCTTCTTTTTTCACTCCTTTCTTTTTCTCTCTGGTATGCTGCTGGCTAGTCCTTTTCCTCTCTCTCTCCACGCACACACACAACTACGCTCTACTCCCCTTGCCACCCCTCTCTCCAGTACAGGGCCTTAGGTATATAGATACCCTCTGTCTTTGAAAAAATAGTACTCTTATTTCTGTTTCTAACTAGTTTGGCAGCAGGGAAAACGAGGGAAAACCTGAGGGAAAAAGTGAGAAAATTATGAAGGGTCTAATTTGTCTTGCATAATCTGCAAAACCTCTCTGGGTTTTACTGTTAACTCAATTTTCTCATCTGGGTACTCTTTAAAGCTCCCAAAACCTCTCTTAAAAACTAAACTTGATAAAGCAACGATGATCAGTATCGTAGACCTCTACCATGTCCTTACAGCTGTGGTACCCCTCTATGTGGCCATGATTTTGGCTTATGGTTCTGTCAAATGGTGGAAAATCTTTAGCCCTGATCAATGTTCAGGGATCAACAGATTTGTTGCTCTGTTTGCAGTGCCCTTGCTTTCTTTTCACTTCATTTCCACCAACAACCCCTATGCTATGAACTTAAGGTTCATTGCTGCAGATACTCTTCAAAAATTTATTGTCTTGGTGGTTTTAGCTATTTGGTCCAGAGCTAGCTCCAGAGGCTCCCTTGAATGGTCCATTACTTTGTTTTCACTCTCTAGTCTCCCAAACACTCTTGTTATGGGCATCCCTTTGTTGAAGGGAATGTATGGACATTCCTCAGGGAGTCTCATGGTCCAAATAGTTGTTCTTCAATGCATAATATGGTACACATTGATGCTGTTCTTGTTTGAGTATAGAGGAGCTAGAATCTTGATTGGTGAACAGTTTCCTGACACAGCTGGCTCTATAATATCCTTCAGGGTTGATTCTGATATTCTTTCTTTAGATGGTAGAGAGCCATTGCAAACCGAGGCTGAAGTCGGTGAAGATGGGAAGTTACATGTTACTGTTCGGAAATCAACTAGTTCAAGATCAGAAGTGTTTTCTCACATGTCCCATGGTCTAAATTCTGGTCTTTCATTGACTCCTAGACCATCTAATTTGACCAATGCAGAGATATACTCTCTACAATCCTCAAGGAATCCTACCCCAAGAGCATCGAGTTTTAACCATACCGATTTTTATTCCATGGTTAATGGCAAGAATGCGAGTCCAAGACACTCTAACTTCACTAACTTGCAATTCGATGAAGAGAGTGGAGGACTTGGGGTATTTGGTAATGTTCCAAGAGCAAATGGAAGTGCTTATCCTGCTCCACCAAATGCTGGAATCTTTTCTCCTGGGGGTAAAAAGAAGGCAAATGGGGCTGAGAATGGCAAGGATTTGCATATGTTTGTTTGGAGTTCAAGTGCTTCACCAGTATCTGAAGGTGGCCTACATGTCTTTAAGGGAGGGGATTATGGCAATGACCTCGGTGGGGTAGCTCACCATAAAGGTATAAACACTAATACTAGACGGTATTTGTTTTAGTTTTTGGATTTTGTTGGTGTCTTACATGTTGTGATTGTGATTACAAGTTATTGGGCAGAAAAGTTGTGGTTTATTTCTTGGAACCTTGTGTCTATTGGGAAAACTGTTTTTGTCTTGTTGAATATTAGTGGTTTTTTCATTGGAGAAAGCTTACTTATTTTTCTGTTATGTCAAGTGGGATTTGTTGGTTTTTGTTTGTTGCACTTTTTTTTTTTGTAGCTTTCCATTCTGCCTTTGCTTTAGCATGGGCATGGCTTTGATGCTTTTATCAACAAGGTGTCCCCTTTATTTTTGTTTTTATTTCCTTACTTTCATCACTGGTAAGTCATGGTAACATCTCTAGCTGTGTAACCTTGCTGGTATTGTGTAACAGAATTAGTGTTAATGTTCATGTTTAGAGTACTATGGCATTGTTTTACTTGCTTCTTAAAAAAACAGAATCCTCTGTTTCATACTGGTGTTATTTTCCCAGGCACTGATGTGTTTTAATTGTGATGTTTAGATTATGATGAGTTTGGTCGAGATGAGTTCAGCTTTGGAAACAGACCTGGACCTAATGGGGTGGATCGGGATGGTCCAGTGCTTTCTAAGCTTGGTTCAAGCTCTACAGCCGAGCTACACCCAAAGAGTGCTGCTAATGGTGAAGCCAAGCCAACTGTCATGCCTCCTACAAGCGTTATGACAAGACTCATTCTCATTATGGTGTGGAGAAAACTTATAAGAAATCCAAACACCTATTCCAGCCTGATTGGCCTCACCTGGTCTCTTGTTTCATTCAAGTATGATGCTAGACTATACAACTCACCATTCAGTTTATTGAGAACTTTTCTCCCGTTCGATACATTACCTCAGAAAGTATTTGCAATATAACAGGTGGAACATAATGATGCCCGCGATCATTGCTGATTCAATAGCTATTCTATCTAATGCTGGTCTTGGGATGGCCATGTTTAGTCTTGGTAAGTTAATAATCAGACTCTATTAAACGATTTCTTGACTTGTTTGCTTGATCTATCTTGATAACTTGGCTGCAATTTGGAAAGGGTCTGTTATTGTTGACAAATTAAAATTATTTTGTGGGTTTGTAGGTTTGTTCATGGCATTGCAGCCTAGGATTATCGCCTGTGGAAACTCAATTGCTTCCTTTGCCATGGGTGTTAGATTCCTCACAGGTCCTGCAGTCATGGCTGCTGCTTCGTTTGCTGTTGGTCTACGAGGAGATCTGCTGCGCATTGCCATAGTGCAGGTAAAACCCTGAGAATAGTCATATAAATATCACACCGTGTCTATAGACAATTTTTTGTTTATATGTATTCTACTTGTTCTATCAGTTGACAGAATAGTGTTTTGAATTTTCAGGCAGCTCTTCCACAAGGGATTGTGCCCTTTGTCTTTGCAAAAGAATATAATGTTCATCCTGACATACTGAGCACTGGGTTCGATACTCTAAATCCTGTTTTTTACTCTAATATAATTCCTGCTGAACTGCGTTTATTTTTAGAAACTCAAAACACTTTTGGAAAGAAATTATTCTGCTTGTTCATAAATCGTTTTCATGGGATCATGAATGATAGTGATGGTTCATTGTAAAGATTTGCTTTTTTTACGAATCTTAATGCAAAGCAGTTTACAACATTATTAGAAAATTAGCATACATTAGCTGTAGCTTCCACATCAATCGCTGAACTGTAACTTGCTTGTTTATGTACCCCACATACAAGCATGAGTGTAGCATTAATGACTTTAATCCCTTAATTATGCGTTATTTAGTATTGTACTTGCTCGTCTTTGTTTTTGATATCCTGATTTTCATGTGGCTGCAGAGTTATATTTGGGATGCTAATTGCTCTACCCATCACACTGGTTTACTACATTTTGCTGGGACTTTGAAGGTGAGGGCATCACAGGAGCTGACGAGCATGGCATCACAGGAGCTGATGAGCTACAATTAGTTATTACAGTAGGAGTACCTAACACATCTGGCCAATGGGAATTTTCGGGCATCCTCTAACAGAACATGAATCGAAGTTAGAAAGAAACCAGCGAGGAGAAGGCTTTAGGAAGAGTTGTTAGGAAATGGAACAAAGTGTAATTCTCTAATGAAATAACCATTGGAGGGCCTAGAAATCTTCAAGTCTTTTTGCCTTTTTCCCATCTCTAAAGCCGTGTGCTTTTGCCTTTTGTTCTTCTGATCAAAGAAAGTGAAGCTTGCTTGTATTTGAGATGCCCCTGTTGATTAACCTTCTTTTAAGTTCAAAAAAATAAGATTGCTATTAAATTCTGTATGGAAAGCTCAGTAAAAAATCCGTGTCCACCGCAACAACCAGGACCAGGACATGGGAAAGCACACAGGGTTTCGGGGTTCTCAGCCTTTGTGGTCATGGATCTAAAAAGGTAGCAAGGGTGTAAAGAGCACTAGCTGTCATGTCCTGTTCTTGTCTATGAACTAGCATACATTTTAAGACCACACTCGAAAAGTTGGCAGGCCTATGAGTCTAGACTTAAAAGGGACCTTTATAGGATGTGTTTGGCAGCATGACATAGCTTTATGATAATGGCAACACTAGGAGGCTATCATGCTCAGTAGGTTTTGCTGGTTTGTTGGAGACCATTAATGGACCTCTTGTGAGGCTGTCTTCTGGAAGTGGGCTTATAAAGGCATGTTGATTTAGGGCTACTTCTCCATTGATTCTGTCATGGAAAGTCTTCTTTTAATGGGAAAAGCAATCATCAATTCATAATCCTTGAATTGTTTAGCTTTTATTCCTCACACTTCCCTTTCTTTCCTGCCAAACATGCTTGCTTGCTTGCCCTCTTAAGCATTTGGTTCTGTCAATAAAATCTACAAGTGATAAAGAGATTTTATGTCTTTAAAATAGTTTTAAATACAACTTTTGTGTTTCAAAATATGAGATACATGAGTACATGGCATGTTTTTATTACTTTTGTTCTTCTTTTTTTTAATCTTAAAACAATAATTAAACGCTAATTAAACGCAGAAAAGCAAGGAATTTAAGAAATCAAAAGCATTACTTCTTTTAAGGATTCTGGATCCTCTAATTATTTGATTAATTATGGAATGGTGGGAAGGTGAGTTATAATTTTGCTTTGTGATAATGGTGGTGATGCCATGCATCATGGACATCAAAATTTCCTCAAGAATAAAGTGGGATAAGGTGTCGAGGAATATTCACTTTCCAAGAATTTATTTATTTATTTATTGTTGATGTAATGACCCTGGGAACTCTTTTCCCTCAATTTCTGCCCCACTATGAACAATGCTTTCAAGAAGCATAATTACCTGGTACTTGGGATTTTGAGATGCCACACAAATGTTTCTACTTTTACTCCAAAGTCTTCGATACTGCTTTTACCGTGATAGTCTTTGTTTTTTTATTTATTTTTATATAAAAATTTATTTCATAATAGTTGTTTTAATCCAGCATAATTTTATAAATTATAACAGGAAAAACTTTTATAGAACCAAATTCACACTTATAATAATGTATTTTGTTTATATATATACTTGTTTATTTTCGATTCATGATCCGGTTAAAATCTAGTAATTTTTTTTATAAAAATTTATTATTAATTTATCCGACTTATAACTTGAGTTTTGTAACTCAGCCTATCTTTTTTCTCCATTTCCTTTTGTTGGCCATGCCTACATCTTGCATGCCAATTGAAAATCGGAAGATCAAATGATGTTCCATCATTTCACTTCATCAAAAGCCGAATCCTCATACCAAGCACGCTTAATTTATGGAAATAACAATAATAAAATTATGAGAAGAAGAGAAAAATAATGCAGCAATTCGCCTTTTCAACAGATAGTGTTTTAAGATAACAATTTTTTTTTTATATTAAGACATCAAAATAATTTAAAATAAAAAATTTATTTATTTATTTTTTTGGAAAAACACGTCCCATGATCTGCAAATCATGGTTAGTGACAGAGGCTTGCTAAAAAGTACTTTAATGGGTGCAAAGAGACACCAATCTCCATCGAAAGCAGACAACACTGCTGAGTTGCCCTAATTAATATCACAAGTGGGTTCGACTTTTCTCTTCTTTATTTTCATAGTTCAGAACACACTGATTGAACTATGAAAAGTTCAAAAATATTGAGATGACCTTAGTGAATATAATGATGAAGCCAGTTAGTAATTTTCTGGATGATCTTCCATAGAGTGTGCAGCACATGTGCCACCATTGCAGTCACTAGCATCCCTCAAGGCCTTATATAGTTTTTCCCTTTTGCTTTCAATATTATTTTAGTTCCTTGACAAAGCAGAAGGTCAGTAGCTCCTGCCTCCTGGAATATATATTGCATGATCCACACCACCCCATTTGCCTTTTATAATGTATTGAATATGTGTGAGCTTACAAGTAGGTGTAAAGAAAGAAGGGAGGCTAGTTTTCTGTGGAGACCATGAACAGAGAATATGTTGGTGGAAGGTTGGACGTGAAAAGACTGGTTGCAGTGACAACAGAAGTGCATTTTTTAAAAAAATATATTGTAAAAAGAGTGCTTTCTGAGAAATATAGAGATCCCAACATGGCTGGCCAAATACAAACTTCAGTCAGCCAATTCGAACTATGCTTTGTCTTGTAGAGAGTCACTCTTTCTGAGAAATATAGAGATCCTAACATGGCTGGCCAAATACAAACTTCGGTCAGCCAATTCGAACTATGCTTTGTCTTGTAGATGAGCCACTGTTTAAAGCTGACCTAAAAGTGTGTTTAGTATTGTGTTAATTTTTATGGTTATAGATTGAAAAAATTATTTTATAAAATATACTTTTGGTTTAGGTTAGTTTGGTATTTATATATGTTTGGTTAAAACTGTGGTTGAAATTGATGTTGAATAAAAATTAAGTAGTTTAATGTGTTTGGTTAAAAATGCTTTTCAAATTGAGGTTATAAAATAACTAATATATATATATATATTGATGGTTTTTAATTAAAATATTGTAGATTTAATTACTATTATTACATCATTAAATAAATAATACTTTATATCAAATATTTTTTATTGTTCTATTAACCTATCTACAATTCCATCACGTACGAAATTTATCCGATAAGAACTATAATTTCTATGGTTTTTTGAGCATGCAATAAAATCAGGTAAAATATCATCAGAAACAAAATTAGGATTGCGATCACATTTTGCAAATGCTACGTCATCATGCGATCTTCTTCTAATTTATATAATGTCATTGAATAATATTAAACACTAGTTTTTCGAGTAAAACACAATAAAAAAATTTGAATTTTTTTTTACTGAGTCACTTCAAGGAGTGAATATTGTCGAGTGAATTATTCAATTCAAGAAAAAACAGTGTTTACTTCTTGAAGTGAGCAGTGCAGAGTGAATTAATTCACACTCTGCACAGACATGGCATAAGGGGAAGAAGCAGATCAATGCTGCTTTCGGGTAACTTGCAATCAAAATGTAAATTATAATAGATCCTACATAGAGTAAATAATATTTTATATTTAACAAAATGTTTTGTTTATGTGATTTGTTTCAAAAATAGAAGTAACCATAAAAATAAGTACTCTCTAAGTAATGAATGACTCCATATGCGATGACTAACCTTCGAGTTCATAGGTTAGCTAGATGTAAAATTTTGTTCTCAATTATTGGGAAATTTTGATTTATAAAATACACTTTGAAAGATGATTTTTATGTCGTTTTTTATCCCACTATTGTTTAGGGCCAATGATATCATATTAGTTGTCAAATATAGATTAATTCAAAAAACATTTGATGATATAAAATCTAACTCAAGTTGGATTTATAATTAAATTGATTAAGATGAATCAATTAATCTAGTTAAAATTTAGTTGAATCAATCAATAAAAAAAACTAACTTTAAATGATTTTAACTTGATCTTTTTTATTAACTAAAAAAATCTTAATAATTTATCAAAACTAATACAAACAAAACAATTTAGTGTGGGGATGTTATTTTTTAAAAGTGTTTTTCGTTTGAAAATATATAAAATAATATTTTTTTATTTTTTTATCTATTTTTGAAATTAATATATCAAAACGATAAAAAAACACCAAAAAATATTAATTTAAAACTTTTAAAGATATTAAATTTTTTAAAAAACACGGTTGCATAACAATGCTAAGTAAAACACAACTAATTTAATATTTTTAATCACAATGCCACTTGAGCAAATGGTCTGGGTCTTATTTCTACTATGAAAACAAAAAATCCTGGGTTGAATTTAATTTTTGTATAGTGCCAAAATCATGTTGTTCTTGAGCAAATGGTTTCTGGCCTACCCTCAATATATATATATATAGAGACACACACACACACACGCATGTCTATGTATAATCTAGGTTGATTTTCACTTACAAGCCCACTCAAGTAAAGACAACTAATAGCAAGGCCCGAACAAGATGAGTTTTCCATTGATATATCACTCTTCACTGTCGGCTCATTTCGACGCCTATGGTCCATATTTCTTTTCAGCCATGACAAAACATAATAAATATACAGTTGAGGGGTATTGGATTGATTTACAAGGAAATTCAAGCAAAAATGTACAATTTTTCAAACATTATGTTTTGATGTGTTTATATTTTTCTTCCAAGTTTGAACGATTATTTCATTTTTAGTAGTCGAGGGAAACAACGCCTAGTCCTGTTGGTCTCTTTGTGATAGGGCAAAACCCCAGAGATGTCCAGAAATAACCTGACACAAGTGGCTACTGTTTTGATAGATTGTCACCCTCCACAGAGAAACGAAACTCAATATATAGACATTGTTTTCATTTGTTGTTTTTACACTTAATTTTATCCTGCTTTTATTATTTAGATAATTTTTGGATTGCATATTTTTTTTATTTTTTTATATGTTATGATGATTGTCTAATATTTTTTTTAAAAAAAAAAAATTTATGCAGCTTAATTACCCATTTTCTCTTATCATTTTTTTTGTGAGTTGCTGCTCTTTTGACAATGACTCATCTATTATTTTTCATAAATTTTCAAAAACGAGGTTGGACCACAATACAGGACATACCTTAATATCTTTAGGTGACCATTACTTTATTAATATAACATGAAATAATTTTAAAAAAGATAAGAAAAAAACAATTAAAATTTTGTTGGACTTAGGTAGATCAAATTCAGTAAAAAAAAATAAGCCAGGAACAAAAATATATGAACACATTTAATAAGTGCACAAGAATCCCTCAAAACGCTGGGCACAATTACACCTGGCTGAAAATTAAAGTAAATAATTTAATTTATCGTTGCATCTGTATAAAAAATTAAGAATCGCTAATCCCACCATAAAAACAGTAATTGTATAATTGTGAGCTATCATCTTGCAGTCAATCCAAGTCTAAGCACGTATAAATGGAAATTAATAGAACTGTGTATCGAAAACCAGGCCCAGATGCCTTAGGGCTCAAGCTGGTTGCTGCACAAAAGATGCATGCCGCTAGATGAGTTATCATGGGGCAGGAAAATCCATAAGAATATTTTGGAAACAGTAGAAATCATTTGCAAATTCCAATTTTTTTTTGGGTTACAGGAGAATTAAAATGCATTTGCAGGTAATAAATTAACTTTATATTAACAAAGCTATGGCTTGAATTAAACCTATAGTCAAATTCTCAAATTCATAATCAAAATTATGTATAAAAAGAAAATAATAATTAAAAAAAAAGGAGAAAAAGGGGTTGTGCTTGGACTTTGGATCCCCCAGCTCCCATTAACAGTGGGTTCGGTTCACTCATTTGCCTTTCCTTAACATCATCACGATGATATTCTGTGTTTCGAAGAAGACCCCAATAGTGTTTTTCTATTTACTTCTCGATTTTTTCTCCTTTTAACTGGCCTGGTAATCTTTTGTTCATGATGATTGAAAAAAAACACTTGTTTGACCGCTATAGTGTTTTGTCCTCCCCACAGTTTCAATTTGTAAGTGGATCAAGCAAAGAAACCCTACCAATCATGATTGCTGTCCTGACCACAATTTTAATTTGTAAAAGGATCGAGCAAAAACATTCATGATTGATAGTTTACTTGCTTTAACACAGACACAAACATATTGAAAATAGTACTACTGGTATGGATGTTTTCTACAATGCCTTTCGATGAATCCATTTTAAGATTGTTTTTACCTCAATATATTGAACTAATCTTTTCCTTTTTGAGATTTCAAAAACTCGATCTAATTTTTTCATCGACAAAAAAGGCATCCTTGCTTACAAGATTGAAAATATCAGATGTGAGTTCCTCAGCTCACACTCTCACCGTAAAGAAGCATGCAAAACCAATCCCAAGAGATTATGATACCCTATTGGCCATCGTTATTAAACTTCCTAGTTATATGAGTTGATTTGGTGACTTGCAACCTGGCCTAATAATCAAGTGACCCGGACTCTAAATCGAGTCAGATTCCGAACAGTTTCGGACAACTATGATCGATATCATGGTTACAAGAAAAGGAAACAAGGGAAGAAGAAAGAGCTACTACATACAACATAACGAGCTACTAACTGAAATAATCTTGCAGATACATTGATGATTATTTACTATTGATTCTTGAATAGTACTGCCTGTTAGGCATTTAGGTCAGCATACACAACTCTTTCTAACATGGTGAAAACGAATATATAGACGCAAAGGTTGAATATGAGTTTTCCTCTCAAGACTTTATGGAAGAAAAGATTCTGGAAATTTTTCCAAAATTGACTTCTTTTTGAAAAATTATTACATGGATCACGTTCGATTGGTCGGCGAACCAGTATTGTTATTGGCGACGGAACAAACAGAAATCAAGCTACTGTGGTGCATATCTCAGGTTTTGGTTTGCAATTCATAAATCCTCTAATTACTTGTGAATTTGAGATTTAATGATGGCATGGAATGGAGGTTCTCGTTAGCAAAAAGAAGAAATTATTTTTGAGGATTATATATAGATAATTAGTAGGTGCATTCGTATGTTTTCAACCAGGGCTTAATTAATTCGAAGGGTTAATTAGTTAATATTAATTTATTTTCTCATAAATTTCATGTAGTAATGGATGATGAAAAAAAATCAGGATCTATACAGCACCATAACTAATAGGAATGATTTGATTTTTTAACCTAAAAGAAAAATGCAGTCTTAATTAATACCAAATTAATCAAGACTATTTATATTTGATTAAAAAAAATGAAAATTAATCATAATGAATTCCTTGATCTATCCTTGAATAATTATATGGGATTTAATTAAGATGTTAATGAGAAAATTAATTAATTCTTGTTAACTAGCTTTAGAATTGATGAGTCCTAGCTAAAAAAAAAACGTCAAATTCACCAATCAATATCAATTGAGTTAAAAAAGGAAATAAAAATTAATTCTTGTTAATTATTTTTATTGAAACAATATGGTTCCATTTTCTCAAAGAAATCACTCGGTATGTAGATGGGTTATAACCAAGTTTAACTCTCGTATAAACTAAATTATAGTTTTTTTTATAAAATTAATATTTGTTTTAATTTAACTTGAATTTAATTGGGATTAAGTACTTAGATTTCAAATCACATGTTTCTTAGCTAATTAAATTCGTTATTAGGGTATTTTCAATGATAAAAACCATTAAAAAGCCAAGTGATTATTATAATATTTTGACTAGATCAGTCGTTTAGTTTTTTTTTTTTACCATGCGATACTGTAATGAAAAAAAAAATTAACAAGATATTTTATATTTACATGGAATGATGAAAGACAAAGGGAATGTTTAAAAAGAAAAAATAGTTAAATTTTTTTCTTTATTTTATAGCCTTTCTATAAAAGAAAAACATACATGAACAATTTTTAATTTTAATAAAGTATAATTTAATATCCAATATAACTATCTTTTTAATTAAATGAGTAGCTCAAGTTTGAGATTAAAAAATTTATTCATTTTATAATTTTAGATTCGAGTTCTGTGATTGCTAATATAATAACCACTTGATGTTTATATGGTCGTTAACTTCAGGACCCGTAAAATTAATCGAGCTGCGCATAAACTGAACATTAATATTAATAAAAAAATAATTATTTTAATAATTATTTTTTTCGGCTCTCCGTTGCTATTCCATTCGAAATGCGCTCAACAGATGGGGTTCAACAGCTAGAGTCATAGCTCCCATTATCATGAGTCCTCCGGGTCCACTGCTTTGCACGAAACCTTATCCTAAAACGACATAATAAGTCAAATCAAACGACTACAAATAAAAATCCCTTTAAAGACAAACCCAA
>Ga0325414_1004842_pt1 | contig 14132 bp, 11 predicted proteins | sample PopdelMetagenome_8_FD_206183 | JGI IMG/M metagenome (GOLD analysis project Ga0325414, IMG submission 206183) | Populus deltoides microbial communities from Bellville, Georgia, United States - Leaf-PdKOR-R3 | ecosystem: Host-associated > Plants > Phyllosphere > Phylloplane/Leaf | place: USA...
ATCTTATAACTATATATAGATATTTCACATGTAATGAATATGATCACAGTGAATTCCTTCACTGTTATTTTCTTCAGGTTTACATAAATTTGCCCCCTTCAAAGCTTGCAGGTTAGATAATACAACACAATTTAACTGAACGGTTCAGAGGCATTTCTTCAATCCGTTTTGCCCTTCAACTTTTCTTTCTCGTCTTGTTTTTGTGGCCGAAAGAGCAACTTAAATGTATATGCTGCCAGAAGAGCTCCCTGTATTGGGGCAAGCCAGTACACGAGTATGTGCTCCTTGGTTATATGATCCCCACGGGCATAAGCCCATCCCATCACCTACAGATTTTAAAAAGGTTCAGGTCATCTCTACGCAACCTTCTTGAAGCTAAAACGAACTTTCGATGCATGCATTGTGTTGTGTTGCAACTAAAAGATGTGAGCATGACTTACTGAGGCTGGGTTCATACAACCGCCCGTTAGATCAGAACCAAGTATGTGAAGAGATAACTTTGAAATACTTGATATCCAAGTCTTCATGAAGAAACTTCCAGGGATCTTTCTTGCAAGCCCAAGAGAGATGGTAACAACTCCAAATGCCAGCAATCCTTCTGTGAGAGCTCCTTTATGGATGTCAACATTCAAGCGTGGTCCACGTCCAATCTCAGGAAAGGTGTCGATAAGAAGCCGAACCGCAGTGATAGATCCAATCACCTACAGAAAAATAAACCAAAAGACATTGTATTCCAAAGTACTTGTCTTCAAGTCAGAAACTTTGTTACCAAAACGAGATGGGTAAATGATCGAGTAAATGAAACCTTGAAAAACTGCGAGGACAACTGTTCTAGCAAAACAATCTAGTTACATCGAGAATACCTTGTTCAACCAATTTTTATCCTCTAAGTCATAACAGCTCCATGTTTGCTATCACAAAACATACATCCAGGTTTTATATCTCGTGCATGGAACTCATGGAAGTTCTCTGTTCTAAAACTGCAGGTTGCCCTAAACAGAACATAATTGTAAAAAAAAAAAAAAAGGGCCTGTCGGTTTGCTTCGGGCTCACATGCATTGAATAAATGCATGATCGCCACTGGATGGTAAGTATAAAGAGCTAAAGAAATACTTCTTCGGTGCTTGATCACCACTCATTTTTCACCAAGCATTAAAGGACCACAAACTATGTACCTTCTTAAAAGTGAAATTAGCACCAAAACCAATTTAAGCTAATATAATTAGAATTAACAAGAAAAAATACAACCTCAGCGATCTCACTGGAAGAATACATCAACCCAATTCAAAGAACAAGATAGAAGCTTTAACAAATCACTCAACTCAACAATCTAACATGCAAACAAAGATCAAGATCAATGCTCTACAATATTCATCAAGGGACTCGTAAAATTGAATCCTCTCTAAGGAGAAGTCATGGAAAGTAATTAAAAGTATCCATCACATTTTCAGTTCAAAAGTCAACCACAATACAAACTTGCTTGACAAAACCCCAATTTGAACTCATATTAAAAGTCATGTAGATCCCAAAAGCATCTGACCTTTCTTTTTTAGAAGAAATAACAGGCACAGAAAAGCTTAAATTTTGCATATTAACTTGTACCAGTAACCCAATCACATAAAATTTGAGCTGAACCCATTATTTGAAACCCAAAACACACACAAACAAGAAAACAATAAAATGAAACCCACTTCACATCTAGAGAAAAAAAAATCCAAGTCAACATCCCAGAGGGAAAGAGAAGCAAACCTGAGCAGGTATTCTAGTCCCAATGGTGAAGAGAAACTGAGAGAAATCCCCAGAAATAGCAGAAGACAAAACAGCAAGAGGATTAAAAGACGCTCCTTTAGTAACCTTAGCCAAGAAAGCAAAAAAGAACAGGCTCACAACTGTCAAAGACTGCCTCATAAATTCACCTCTTGAGTCATGCCCCATCTGCAAAACCTTGAACACAAACATCTTTATCAAAGCACCATTCCATACCCAAATAATAGAAACTATAAAATCTGACACAATTAAACGAGTCTTAGAAACCATTTTGTAAAAAAAAAAAGATTGAAACTTTTTTGTGGGTTAAGGTTTTCGGAGATGGGTTCTTGCTTTTATTAAGGTTTTTGCTTTGGGTTAATTGTTTGTGCATGCATGGCTGTGTGAATTGCTTAGGTAATTTCCTAGGAGTTATACGTGCTGCTTTCTGACAGTGTAGAATGCATTGATTTTAAGTTCTTTATTCGTTAATATATTAAAATAATATTTTTTTATTTTTAACAATTACTTTTTATTTTCAATAAATCATAATAATAAAAAATTCAAAAAAACAATTTAAATTTTTTAAAAAACAATTCAAAACCAGTTTCATATAACACCAAAGTTGTGATATGTATAAGGTTGTCACTTAGAAAACAAAGGTGAAATTTTTTTATTAAAATAGTGTTATTATATTTTGTATTTAAAAAGAGTTAGTGTTGATTTAATGAGGTCTAAGCTAGATCAATTTAATTATTAAAAATAGAGTTCATTTTATTGAATGAATATCTTCATTCAATTTTACTTGAAACTCAATCCAAATTAAATTTTAAATTACAAGCTTTTTGAGTTAATCTTCTTAGCAGAATTTAACAATTACGAGTTTAGTTTTAGCTGCGAAGTTGTCTTGTCTTTTGTCTAGTTCCCCTTGTATATAGTCTATAGTTGTTGTTCTATGACAAAAAGAACAATGTGTTGGAGCATTTTATGGGACATGACAAAGACCGAAAGCATCAGCAGCATTATTATTATTATTATTATTATTATTATTATTAATTTAAAAGCGTGTTTAGGAGTGTGGTTGTGGTTTGTTTTTTATTCAGAAATATATTATTTTTAAAAAATTATTTTTGACATCATCAATGCATCAAAATGATGTAAAAATACTAAAAAAATATTAATTTGAAGCAAACAAAAAATTTTTAAAAATTTAAATTTCTTCAAAAGTATTTTTAAAATATAAAAACAAACAGGACCTCAAAGCAACGATAATTGAGAGGCCATTGTTAATTAAGAGATTTTAACTTAATGAAACATATGTTTAACATGATTCATCTAAATATAAACTGATGGCCGATGATTCCAATGTTCCAATCTCTAATTATTTTCTTCCATTGTTTTCTCTTGGTGGAATCCATGTTCCCATCATTCAAGATATTATTGCTCGAAATCCAAGTTTACCGAGAAAAACCTCATCTCATGAGCTAGTTTTTAGAGAAAAATGGGTCCAAGACCACCCAACAATTGAAGCATAGTTTGTTAATAAAGAGTGTTTTTGTTTTAAAAAAACATTTTGAAATTTTTTTTTTTTTTTGATGATTTTGAATTGTTTTAATATACTAATATAAAAAATAAATTTAAAAAATTAAAAAATATTTTAATATATTTTTAAATAAAAAACACTTTCCAAAAAAATTGTTAAGGTTATTCCTTATTGGATATCAAAAATGCCGATTAAAATTTATAAATGCGAAGGAATACTTCATCTCATGAGCTACATACATACATACATACATATATATATATATATATAACAAAAAAAAAAAAAAGATAAATCCGAGACACCGACATGATTTGTCAGACCAGGTGTTATCATACTGGTTGCATACATTCCTCAGCATTTTGTATAAAACTGAACTTTTGCCTCTTGCTTTAACTCTAGTGCTAGCCTGGCTTTTGCTTCTTTTCAAGAGATTTTCAATAAATCCATGCATTTTACAAATCAGACATCATGATTTCGTGCTGTAAGAGAGAGATGAAATAAAATAAAAATAAAAATAAACACCTTGAAAGAACACGCTGATATCCGAAAATCAGACACCATCAAAATCACGGCAAAGCTTTCACGAATCAGACGGCGGCATTCCACACCGAACATGAACCAAGTGAAGAAACTTCCTCAACAACTGCGAAGCTGAATTCTGTCCGTGAGCAATTGTTTTTGTGCGATTTTTGTTGTCTAATACTTTCCAAAGTCGAAGAGTACTTGCTACGGCTGATAATACATGCTTACTCTTTCGATCCATGGACTTCGTAGGATATTGTGTTTGCTAACATAACATCAATGATCTAGAAAGTCCTTGAATATTTCCTGATTTCGTACATGATTGACGATATAGACACAAGATCCTTGTTCAGCGCAGACCCGCCGACGATCTTCTTTATTGTATCTGATAGCCTAGTATAATAAAGCAGGAGCTGTGTCAATGCAGCTCTCAATATCTCCATGCCACATAAGAAGTTGCTGAAAGAGGTGATAACATCTTTGTGCATCAGCTCTATTGCAGCTTTCCATCTGCTTGCAAAATCCTTCACAATTGTCTCGACTTCAGCAACAGTTATGGGCTTCTCGGTGCTAGAACCCGGTTCCTCCGCTGGCAAATAACTTGCAAGTGAGGCCATCTCCTTTAATAATGAAATGAATGCTGAAATCTTACAAATGACATGTTGAAATATAAACTTACAGGCTCGGGATTTCACGAACTTGATTAGGTCACTAAAATGCTCTAGTAGCAGCTCTTCCTGCAGGGAGTGGGCAATAAACAAACTGCCAATGAAATTACAGTAGGAAGATAAAGCAAAAGGAACTTAATTTTTAGGAGAGGATGTCCTCGGATAGGATGATATCTCACAGGACCTTCGGCGTGACTCTTAATTAATTATTTCACCCATTTTGCTTCCCCTTTTATGATTGTTGTTATATAACAGGTAGGGGGGGAATCAATTTTCAAGATATTGCCAACGTGAATATCATCAAAGAAAGCAATTCCTTGTCAGCAGAAAATGCTTACCACAAACATCGACGTGTTGCTCTTCAGCAGTTCCTCGAAGTGCAATTGAATTTTCCCACCTTCTGAGCCAGCTTCCTAAAATTCAAATGATGGGAGAACAAGTGGGCAGTGCAAAGAGTAAGAACAGTCAAATCTAATAGGCGTTACAAATTGACCAAGGAACTTGAGTCAGCCGAGTGAAAATCTATTTTACAAAGTAGTTATCTACCTTCAAAACAGCGATCGTCATATCATAGTTGTTTATAAGGAACACAATTTGTGGTTTTGGTTTTGGGAATGTTTTAGCAAGCTTCATGAGCAAGTCATCAATGGCCATTCTCAGCCTCTCCATATTCAATTCAAGCTGCAAATATTGGGAGGCCAAAAATCATGAGCATTGCATGACTAGGGGGGAACAAGAAACAAACAAATGTTGTTCAAACAACAATTTAATATATTTTTATATCTCTAACTTGGAAATATATCTAACCTGTCCATCTCCATATTCAACATTAAGGTGAATAAGAGAAGCTGTAAATTCAGCATAACGCCTCATAACATAATGAGGATGGACGTCATCTTCCCACAATGTCTTTACATTTGCATTACGGAGGCTGCTAAGGTGCAAGTCAAATACCATCTTAAAACGAGGCCATAAAGCAATGTTGACCTGCTCAATCAAGTTAACAATTAATCACATTTGTCATTAGGTATGGTAAGAAATTGCTGCCGTGCAGCACAATGTAGTATAGTATCAACTGCCCATATGTAGATCTCCTTCTTGATCCACAGACCCATATAAACTCTAAAAGCTCCATTTATAAAAAAGCCAAAATGTTATTACATGTATGGACACATGAAATGAATAAACTTAGTAAGAATATAACATACCTTGTCCAAATATGAATCCAGGCATGGAATCCGCCGCCGAGACATAATGAGCTGAAAAGTGAAAGCAGGTATCAGAAATAGATGAACTCCTTGCAAGCATACCAATCTGTCCTCGTTTTTATCGCAAGCTTTTTTCTTTCTCATTGTTTGAGCCAGAGAAGCCAGCCAGCACAAAGCACACAAATGTTCAACACAAGCCAAGATTCAAACTAAAATACCACAAAATGTACTGTAGTGGTCTAGCAATTATAATAACAACATCAGATTGCTTAAGAAAAGTGAATTGAACACATTGACATGGTAATTATGGAAAGATTTTGACCTGGTGCTGATGTATTATGCGAATCATTAGCATCAGGCCTATGGCATCATAGCAATTAGGTAGTATTGAATTGAAGTGTTCATCAACAACAGCAAATGGGCCTGATGAAATTACAGAAATGAATGAAAAGTAATTAGTTTCTCTCCATATTAGCAACAGAATACAAAAACTTTTTTAAGTAGGCAAGTAAAGAAATTTCTTTTTTTCTGCGGAAAGCAATAACAAGTCTAAATTTTGAAACTAACAAATCATGGATGGTCTCATTCAAGGGAGAGAATAAAAACAATAATACTAGCACAGCTCATCCCAACTTAAACTATATCCCAAACTCCTCAGCATGACCTGCATGAATCCTTTCCCTCTATATTCTATTTTGGACCATAACTAATGAGAGCTTTTTGTTACTAAAGTATTTTGTGTTAATTTGGCATACAATCCTACAAGCACAAGTAAACAGTGAATTCCAACAAAATTCATTTCAGCATTTGTGTAGGAAATACTTTCTACGATTACTATAAAAAACTTTTGCAATTACCTGCAAAAATTTCATAAAAAATGGATTCTTCCCCGAAGAAATCATCACAGAAAAGATACCTGCAGAATGAGAAATTGTTGAAATTCTTGCATGCTTGGATTTAGAATTTCCCAATCACTAGAAAACAAAATCAAGGAGCAGAGCAAGTCTAGCATACTCGGAAGTAGCAGTATCCATTAGCAGCTTGTGCAAGCTCCTGAAAAGAACCTCATAAGGATACTTTTGGGAACCAGCTTCAGCTATATGAGGAATCAATGCTGGTTGATCCATGTCCTGAAACCAATTAAAACTCTAACAGTGAATCAAGTTTGGCTAAAAAGAATGCCACCTACAAAGAAACACGTTCTGCCATAAATTAGGCAACTATCCTCCAAAAATTATCACAAAAAATGATAGAAATTAATATTTTAAATCCAGTTCAAAAGAACTGAAAACAAAAACCTTCAAAATGTTGATCCTCTCCCCCAGAGCAAATACAGCTGATTTATTCTTTAGCGGTCCTCTTGCAGTTGAGAAAAGACCAGTGCTTCTTGTGGTCTCAACACCAATCAAATCACTAGATGTTGCTATATCTAACTGCAATTTCTCCAATGCTTGAATGTAAGCACGGAAATGTGCACTAAGTACCTGCAGAAAGCCCAGCAGAACTTGAAAACTCATGCATATATTTTCACCATGGTAACTTGGGATTTAAATTACACGGTGCTTAAAAGCAAGCAGAATTGAATTAGGTGTTAAAATGTGGTCATCTGATACATAGAAGTAAGGACATATGAGCTATGATGCAGGTAGCATTGAAAAGAAATTAAAATAATCGAAGCATGTACACCATTTGGAAAGCCAAGGTCATTACTGCAGTAGATCAAAATCATATTTACAACTACAGAAGCTTTAGTAGATATTCTCATGTTAGAAATAATGAGAAAATGAAGTGGTGCACTCCACCGAACAATAAATGAAAAGGGAGAGATGAGGTATGAAAGTCCTAGAAAGTCTATATTCAAAGGCAGATGAAATTCTAATGCATTCACCTTGTTCATCGTATCGACGTATGCAGCACGAACCTCAATATATACCTCGTTGGCATGTTCCTTGAGGAAAGAAATGACATACCTACAATTTCATCCAACCATTTAGTCAACTACAACAAGCACACACAAGTAGCAAAATAATAATGGGCTCAAATGTAAACATCAGAGCACATACTACATAAGCACCACTTTGGATGCACAACTCACTTGTTTTTTAAAAGAACACTCTGTTGAAGGATCTGAATATTTGTTTTGGGTTTTCTCAAGGCATAGAGTTTCTGAACAATGAAGTCAAACACCTGCAAAAATATAAATATAGTGCCATATCAATGTACACATTACCAAGGAAAGCTATTAGCAAAATACAATTTTGCAGTAAAAAATCACTTGAGGAATAACTTATCAATAAACAAGTAAGCAAATTACTAACTAATGAACTCCATCAGGCATCTAGTAGAGTTATCAACCTTTGTAACTGCTTTCTGCCTGAGCTTTTCAAGCTCAGGCTGAACATCTTTCAGAGCTTTAGAACCTTTAATCAATTGATCTGCTTCAACAAACTTCAGCTTCTTACTAAGTATTTCGAGAGTTCTAAAATACTCCTCGTTAACCTGGAAAAAAAAGAGTTGCACTGCAAGTATATTGGTGCTGATGAACATGAACAAATACAACAAACTCCACATGAATAGGCTAAATCAAAAATCAGCATTAGAGTGCAAGCTTTTACCCTCTTTTCAAAAAAAAAATGTGAGGGAACATAAATCAGAAGTACCTCTCCATCAACAATTATGTCTACCATTCTGGGAGGGACTATAATGTCTTCAACAAATTTTGCCAGTTTTGATTCAGCTGCCTGTTCAAGTAACACAGAAACATAAGATAACAGACATATAGGGAAAAGGACCGTTAAAACATTAGACTGTAGATGTGAACTTTTAGCTTGAAGTAAAACATTACTTAGAGGCAATATGTTAACTTAAAATGGACATGCCCATATGAGAATGACAACTAAATACATGCTACAGTGTTCCCGATCAGATATGCACAAGCTCATGTCAGCAGTGCAGAACAATGATAACAGCAAACATAATAAACACCTTATTAGAACCATCACACTTATGTGTTGACTAGAAATCCAAGAACAGTAAAATTTCCAAACAACTAAAAGACTTTACAAACAGCAAAGTCATAACACCTTAAGATCCTATGGTTAAGTCAACAAGCTATCTCTCTTCCCAAACTCATAAGGAACAAGAAAAAGAAAATCCCAAATCCCCACTTCTTTCTTGTGCTGAGTAAAGAGAACTAAAGGTCAACACCATAATCCGCATCCAAAGCATGACATAAATGCGATTCTCCAGAATCAATGCAGACAATGAAAAGATGTGAATGACAGCTTTTCTAGCAAAAAAGATACCACACCTTGCGATTCTTTAGCTTCAGACCCATATCCATCGACTTCTCCTGGAGAATCTTAATGTCCGAACTTATAGAACCAATCTCACCCTAACAAAATTTCAAAATTAAACACAATTCAATTGCAACAAGAAAAACAATCCAAATCCCCCATGGACAAAACATTTTCAGATATTACCAAAAAGGCAATTCATAAACATTCATATAACCAAATCATCTCAAACAAATTACTACAAATTTATGATCATACCTGGAAACCACTAAGTAGAGTTTCCATCTGCGACAAGATGATATCACAATCGCGAATTTGCTCATGAAGAGACACTAAATTATCACTTTCTTTTATATAATCCTGCAACATTTCAAGATACCAACATAATCATGCATCAATGCATGAAAACATGGTAAAAAAATTACCAAGAACTAACCACCAACCTGAATCGAATCCAACTCAACTTGCCGTAAATTATTCTCAACCCCTTTCGTGTGATCTCTCAATTTCGTCCCTTTCGACAATATATTCGTAACTACCTACACATCAAACAGTAAAAACCATTTTTAAAAAGAACGTAAATCAACAATTCAGTCTAAAAACATTAATAAAAAAAATACTTATAATAAAAATATCACAAATAAATCAACAATCCAGTCTAAAAACATTAATAAGAAAAAAAATAAACTATAAATATCAGAAATAAATAAATACTTACATCATCATTTCTGCATTCTTCTAGTTCCTGCTCAAGTCCTTCTAATGATATATCATCACTACATAAGCAAAAAAATATAAATAAATAAATAAATAATATTTATGTTAATTAACAACAAAAAATGTACCTAGCGGCATCATCTTCAATGGAGCCTAAATCACCAACAAAAGCTCCTAAATCAAACACACTTTTAGCGATTTCATTATTTGATTGCGCCTGTAAATTTTCATAAAACAAAACCGGATTTTGTTAGATCTCGTGAACAGAGTAATCAGTTTGATCGCTTCGAAGACGCAGAGAGAGAGACTGACCTCAGTCGTAGTCGCCATTTTCTGAGTGGAAAACGCAGCGGATTTGCGAGATTTGACGTCGGTTTGACCTCGCTTCTGCTGCTAAAGCGATTACAATGGTTTAGTTTTGAAGATTTTTAGATCTCTGGAGAAATTACGGTAAAATTAAATTTCTTTGAAGCTGATTTACAAGCATCGCGTGCCTTTTTAATTATATTGGGCCTAATTATCGGAAAATATAACATTCTGCCGAACTACCTAGACCCAAATACGCAGGCCAAACAGAAATAGTTTCTCAGACCTTGTAGGGAAAACCTGGCCCATATAAGATTCTTGCCTACCATAGTATTAAATCCAGTCTGATACTTGACCTGGCCTAAGACACATCTCATGAGTTTTCTGATTTAACAACTAATAACATCGTTTCAATTTAAAGAAAAAATACTTTTTGAACAAAATTTTAAGAAAATACTTAAATAATGTTATTTTTGAAAAAAAAATTAAAAAAATATTGAAATTAACTCATTCAGGTATCACTAGTTTTTATAGGATTCTAAGTCAACTCATTGAATAATTCAGGTTTAATTTGAGTGAATTTTAAAGATGATTTGAAAAATAATTCAGTCTTAGCCAAGTTATGAATCATCAAGTTGATTTATTAAGTTTAATAACTATAACTAATAACAATGGCATGTGTAGTATCAACTTATTGTACATTTCTTTGTTTCTTGGGCAAAGCATAGAGAAAAACAATCCTGAGAGGTGTAGTTTAACTGGTCAGATATTAATTTTGCTATCTGAAGGTCACCAGTTCGAGTTCCACAAATCTTAAGATCACTAGAGGCTTACATGGTCGTTAACTTCAGGGCTCGTAGGATTAGTCGAGATACGCGCAAGCTGGCCCGGACATCCACATTAATAAAAAAAATGAAAAAAGAATAAAAATAATGTATTTTAATTTTTTATATAAATCATAACATATTATTTGCTTTCTCGTAATTGATCCCTATGGCACATGCACCTCAATTATATTTTCATTAACATAACTTAAGGAATGTTAGAACCTTTGAATACAATTTATATTAAGATTTTATTTTGAGATTCATTCAAGAGAAGTTCTAAAAGTCAACTATATTTATTAAAATGATATTATTTTATTTAAAAAAGAATTATAAGTGTTGACTTGAAAAATTTTTATATAATCAATTAATTTTTATTAGGTTAATATTTTATCTAATTTGATTAAAAACTCAACCCGCGAGGGAGGTTTTAAGCTTATAATTTCTAGGTTTAGACATTCAGATTTTTTTTTATTTTTATTGTTATTATTTGGTCGATAATATCAACACCTTCTGATTATTGTGTTGTACTATCCAGCCTACATGATCATGCCTGCAGAGAAATTTGCATCACAAAAGATGATATGATATCTCAAGCATGGCATTCAAAATATAGTTGTCTAACTCCTTCCATTACCAATCTTTTAAGAAGCACAAACTCTCTAGAAACCCTGGATTTATAGAGAACTAATGCACAAGCCTTTGAGTTTTTAACTAGAATACAAGGAATATAATATTTAGATTACAAGGAAGAAAACAGAGGAAGAGAGAAGAAATTAGCTTCCAGGCTCTTGGCCTGCTGTCTGAACAGTGTAGTTCTGCTGCTTCTGCAGCTGCGCCAGGTTTTTAGTTAAACCGAATAAAACATTGAGCTAGTAAAACTCGATCGACTTTAATAGATTATTAGTGACTCGGTTGATACACCCAAACTCAGCTGAGACGATGCCAAGAAAAAAATATATTATAACCATTACAGGGCTAAACATGGTTGCCCTTTTATTGCCTGCTATTTGCTTCTGATGCTTTTAGGCTTTCACAACTTCAACTTCTCTCTTTAGTTCAATGCCAATTCCATCCTGCTGAACTTGAGTAGTATCGATCTTGTTAGAGACCTCTTCTGGCTTTTTTTCTTCATCGTCCACTTTAGTTTCTCCATTCTCCAGTTCATGATTTTCACCATTTAGAATTTTGTTATTGTAACTGAGGATTTCTGTGGCCCAAGCACGTAGCTGCTCCGTGGCTGCCTCATCTGTGTTGCAACATAAAATACTGATCATGCAACAACAATCACTTCAGTTATTTAGATAGCAATTACAACCATAATCATAGTTGTCAAACCTCGTTAGAGGATTGTTCGGGTCAATCATTCATTTTGTTATTTTTAAAGAAATCTTGAAGTTGATCCGGACAGGTTTTAGACGGGTTTGTTCAGGTCAATCAGGTCATAAAACAACTCGGTGAGATCAACCGAGTTTCACCGAGAGGTCAGACTTTGAATCACTTATTTTTTTAATCAACCCACCGGGCCAAGACAGGTAAAATGACTATGAACATAACAAAGCAGCATTGAACTGGAAGTTTTGAAAACCTGACATGGTCGAGTATTTTCGAAGAAATTTAATTAGAGTTAAAAAAATAAGCATCATAACCTACCAAGTCTAGGAACAGTATGGCCCTGTGGATGTCTTATGATGAGAGGGCTGTCAAAGGCAGTGGCGAGGTCCTCTGAAGGTTCTTTCAACCAATCTTTGGCTCCTATAAAGTGGACTGACTTTACCTTGATGGTGTCTTTATAGGCAACATCACATATGCTCGGATCTCTGAATTTGGACCCTGATACCGACACAAACAGTTTAAAGGGTGGATGATCCTTCAATACTTTTCCCTGTTTCATCACAAAATTTGCCCTTTTCATTGTCCCACATGATATTATCAAGGCCTCGAAACAATCTAGAAAGCAAAAAAGTCTACATACCTGAGCTTGATAGCCAAGTAGCAGGGCTGAGAGTGTGGCACCCTGAAGAAAAGAGAAGGGACTTGATAAAAAAAAGGGGGGGAAACTAGATGTACGAGTCAAATAGAAGAACACGGATCACATTTATCAAACCCAAACTGGCCTATCAGGTTCATCCAAGACTTAGCCCTTGAACCAAGCTGGGTTTAAAAAAGTCAACTCGTACTTGACCAAGTCAAAACAAGATTTAATCTTTTAAAAAAAAAATTCTACAAAAAATCTGTGACCCAAGCCCTGAGCTGGGTGATAGTTCGAGCCGGGTTTAACAAGTTTGATACGGATACATGCCTGAGAGAAGCCGAGAAAACCATCAAAAGGACCTCTAGTTGTGATGTATTCACACAAATACGAGATGCATTCTTCAAGGTTTGTATACTCAGTAAAGTCCTGCAGGTTGACACTCCAAATATTAGCATTTACTGATACTTGTATATAAAATTTGGAGCCTGGAAAGGAAATCTTATCGATGATTTTCTTTTCCTATGGCATATCATCCTGCTTGTCCCAAAAGAGGAGAGATCCTAGCATACCTTGTCGAACTGGAACCACTCAAAGTATGGTGGTGGGAAAATGCCTTCAATTTCAGATTTGCCTCGAGCTGGAAATACTCCGTCTGGAAAATCCTGAATGATGGTGTATGACCAGTTCAAAATTAGTATTCCCCAGTATTTGAGCGTAATCCCATAAATTATTACACGAATCTGATTCATCGACCAAACCAATACTATGGTCTTCTATTATTCTCTTAGGTAACAAACACTACTTTCCCTCTCCTATGCCGACTTTTCTCTGTTAAAATTTGGATTGTAACTATGGCTACACATTTCCAACAGATGAGATCGTAAAATGTTTGCAATAATGTCTAACTACATGATCAATGATTAGAGTGTTACATACCAAGTCAAACTGAGAAAAAATGGAAGGATCCCACTTGCTAATTTGCCTTTGAAGAAAACTTCCACTGGTCCTAAATCCATGGAGACATAGTATCTTCATCTTCTTTTCATTTTCGGATGTTGCCATTTATGTAGTTTTCTCAGTCACTTATTGAATCAGCAAGCAAGAAGGTCACAGTAATGGCTATGAAGTTAGAGTAATGCTGTGGCGGGCCTTTTTGTAAAGGAGATGGTCGTGTTAGTTGCTACCTACCACCAAGTTTAAGGTCCTAGCTACCGTTTCGTGGTTAGGTTTGGAAGCTGCAACGTGCACTCTTTGAATTAATTGAATTTCATTTACAGTTTTAGTAAATAGAGAAATGAAATCACATTTCATTGATTTAATTTGTTGC
>Ga0325414_1004843_pt1 | contig 14131 bp, 9 predicted proteins | sample PopdelMetagenome_8_FD_206183 | JGI IMG/M metagenome (GOLD analysis project Ga0325414, IMG submission 206183) | Populus deltoides microbial communities from Bellville, Georgia, United States - Leaf-PdKOR-R3 | ecosystem: Host-associated > Plants > Phyllosphere > Phylloplane/Leaf | place: USA...
TGAACGGTGACAATTGGGGATAGATAAGAATAAGAAAAAACGACACATAAAACAGTAGCCCACTCGGTGCCGCAGAAGAAACTTAGAAAGGAGCTTAGAAAAATCCAGGGCTCTTTTAAGCGGGTCAGTAATCTTTACAGTTGTTTAATGTTTATTATTATTAAAGGTTGGTTGGGATTTGGTGTCGCGATCGAAGGTGTAAGTACAGATTGCCTTTGAGAATGTTTTTTTAAGAAATATATTAAAATAATATATTTTTTATTTTTTTTTAAATTTATTTTTAATATTAAAACATTAAAATCATCTAAAATCATTAAAAATATATTTAAAATTAAAAAAAATTAAAATTTTCCAAAACATAGTATAACTACTGTTACAAACACTGTGTGTTGTTGTATTATTTATTTTTTGGTGTAACTACTTTTTTTTATTTTATTGTGTTATATATTTTAAGTTTTGTTACCTCTAGAAAATGTGGTTTAAATGGAAATTTGCTAAAATTTATTTTTTAAATTTTTTTTATGTTTTTTGTTATTTTAATATATTAATATCAAAAATAAATTTTAAAAAATAAAAAAATATATTATTTTGATATATTTCTAAACGAAAAGTATTTTGAAAAGCAACTACTATTACATTCTCAAACATCTTTTTTTTTAAAAAAAGAGCAATAGAGACACATGGATCGTTTCATCCACGCAAGTACAATGCTAGAGTTTGTTTTGAGTGTGTAAAGTGTATTTGATATTATGGTAACGACTACTTTTAAAAATATTTTTTGTTTAAAATAATTTTTATTTTTATTTTTTAAAATTTATTTTTGATATTAATATATTAAAATTCAAAAAATTATTATGACTTGTGAGGAGAAGAGAGGTTGAAAGGGGTGGATTGTGGAGGACTTTTTTCTTTTTTTCCTACAAGAAAAGAATTAGTTGGGTTGAATGTTGTTTTTTTTTTATTATTACTATTTGGTAAAGAAATTAATGTTCAATTGGAAGGGGGAAAAAATCAAAATTTACTGGCAAACCAAACTAAATTAATATGAGTTAAATGGGTGTTCGATTCAGGTATATTTATTATGGGAATTAAAAGATAAAACCATGATACTATTGATTAAATATGGTGGCCACTGGAGGCTTATAAGGTTGTTAACTTCAGGACCCGTGGGATTAGTCGAGATGCGCGCAAGCTGGCCCGAATACCCACGTTAAACTAAAATATATATATATATATATATATATATATATATATATATATATATATATATATATATAAAAAATAAATATATGTATATGTAATAGATCTTGGATTATTATGATACCCTTGTGTTCGGGGAAAAAATAAATACATAAATTAAGAACTATCCCTATTTTATTTTATATTGCCATTATACACTGATTTTATTTCTAGAAACTTCTTAAATGAAACGGAATTGAGTATCTAACGATTTTAGTATATTTGATTATCATGCAAACGAGGGAGAGCTATCCCTATTTTATAGTCCAAGCCCCAACGGCTCCTCCATGGAAAAAGTGTAATTATCCTTAAAAATAATTTCTGTAATTAATTTTTTTCTTGAATTAATTGTTAAAATTAATTCCATCAGCACCAACAAAATTTCTAATTAGCAATCAATCTGACCTATAATTTAATATAAAAAAGAAATTCATATATACATAACAAGAAACTAACAGAATTCCTCAAAGCTGTCATTGAACAAACTTTTCAATCATTTATATTTCAAATATAAGCAATATTAATAAATAAAAACAATATCCTTGTTTTTCTTGATATTTGAGTGCGGCTATACTTCACCTTCATCTTTTAAAAAATTACATATTATATCTTATTATTTATATAGTTGATATATTAAATTATAAACGTGCGAACTTAATCAACAAAAAAAAATTAAAAAATATTACAAATTTCTTATTATAATTGATTTAGTGTCCAAATTATTCATATAAATGTTGTTAAAAATCCTTGATATGTACTTCTTATTTTATAGACAACCTTTCTTCACCCAGTACCCAGTAAGAAAAAAATTAACAAATGCCAAATTAAAATAATTATTTAAAAAAAAAGTAAAATTTTAATTACTTTAAATCAAAAAACATTTCCTTGTAAGGGCCGGCTTCCTGCCAATCCCCCGCCTTCATCATTATTTTTTTATATTGTAAATACAATAATAATTATTTTTTAAAATATTTTTCATTCAAAAATATATTAAAATGATATTTTTTTATTTTTTAAAAAATTATTTTTAATATCAATATATCAAAATAATATAAAAATATTAAAAAAATAATAATTTAAAAAATTTAAAATACAAAAAAAAATATATACTTTCAACTAAAAAGAAAAAGCAAGCAAGAAAGAGATGTTCCAACCACCAAAATCTTGGAGACGCATGAAGTAGACCGACAGGATTAAGTGGGGTCCATCTTAAATCCAGTAATGATGGGAGACCCCACTGTCTTTATCATCTCTTCACTGCTTCTATGTACATACACGGGTTGATTTTCAAAAGAATACTTCAGCATCAGCGTGCATGCTAGGCAGTTCACGGTTCGATTTTTATCAAAAAAAAAAAATAATTAAATTGAAATTTTTTTTTAAAAAAAACTGAAACCAAACCGAAACCGGTTCAAACCGACCGGTTTCAGTTCGGTTCGGTTTTTTAGAGAAAAAACCGGTTCAAACCGGTTTGGCTCGGTTTTTTCGGTTTGGCTCGGTTTTGGCTCAGTTTGGCTCGGTTTTTTTCCGATTTTTTTCGGTTTGGTTCGGTTCGGTTCGGTTCGGTTTTTCCGGTTCCAGGCTTAAAAAACCGAAACCGAACCGAACCGGTCGGTTTTTTCAAAATTTTAATCGGTTTAATCGGTTTTTTTTTACTATTCGGTTTTTTCAGTTATTTTTTTTCCGGTTTTCTCGGTTTAATCGGTTTTTTTATTTTTTTGAACACCCCTACTAACAACAAACAACATCTTTTTTAATGATTTATTAATCTTTATCATTCATTAAATATTTAATTAATAAATATAAAATAACATAGTCATAATTTTAATATTAAAAAATCCATTCAAAATTCTATTCAGTCCAGTCACAAAACTTAAAACAAAATATTTTTAAAAAATAATTAATAGACTTCTTCAAAATACATAGTATAAGATAAACTTCAAAAAAATACCAATGAATGAAAAACAAGTTTTAATTAATTCGATTCATGTTTATAAAGGGCTTATATGGATACATCCGGACATTATAAAAAGATTCAAATATATTAATTTTGACATTTCATTATTATTTTATCCATAACTGGAACTACATAATGAGTTTTGATGCGATTCTAAATACACTTAAAAGTAAACATTCATAACTTTTCAATAATATATAATAAACTTTTTAATTCATCAAGGTAAGAGAAACAATTCGTTTAAAGTTGAGCTTTGATTTTGCCAATATATTATAAAATTTGATTTCAATCTTATTTTAATTAATTGAGCTATTATTTATTAACCTTTTAGTTTATTTTAGAGTCTGCAGCAATTGAGGGTTTATTTGGTTTATATTTTATTTTATTATTTTAGTTATTTTAGATTTTTAATGATTTAAGATCTATTTATTAAGTTTATATCCATTAAATCAAATTAAGATTAATATTTTAATATATAAATCAATTGTTAATATTATTTTAATGACAATGGCCTGTTTGAACCTTTTAATTTCTTGGTCTTGCAACTGGATAAATCAGTACCCTGAAATTATGGGATTCAATGAATCCATGGTGATCGGTGACCAAGTCAATGGACGGAAAAAAATAGGATAAATGATTTGTCTTGTTCTCACAATGTATAGAAACTACCGGTTCTTTTACCCTCGCTAAAATCGGATACATACTAGATGATATATTTTTAAAATAATTAGATTGTGACATACCATATAGCATATTAAATTTTTTTTGATGGGGTGATATAATAAATTGACTTGAACCAGTTCTCGATTTGAGTTATGAGACCATAATAATTTTATAGAACACAAGTTAAAATAAATTAAGAAGTCTAATTTTAATTAATCACATATTAAAAAATAAAAATGATAAAAAAAAAATCAATTTAAAAAAAAACTCAAGAAACATGATTCGAGTAAACCCTGAAAAAAGATTAAACTCGCAAACCGAGTCAAGAACACATGTTCCCTCCATAGAAAACAAATAAAAAAAATATAGATGCTAGTTACTAACAAACTCATTGTCGAAGTATAGATTTTTTTTATATAAAAAATTAATTTAGAAAAAGTAACAAAAAACTTGAATTAACCTGTCAAATTCACAACTTGGGTCATAAGACCATGATAAAAAATATGTTTTTTCAACAAAAAAAAGTTAAGCGAAAAAAATATTTATTTCACCATAATCCAAAAAAAAAATAATTATTGATGTATGGTTTTTTAAAATATAAATTCTTTGATTTTGATTTTATTTAAATGAAGCTAAATTTTTTTAAAGAAATCATTTAAAACATGAGCCTAGGAGTTCGGGCTTAATTGACCGGTTTCTAGGCCCAAAGCAAAGGCAAGCTTACGTGCTTGCCCATTTCAATTTTGTTTTTTGCTTGGCTGGGCAAACAACGTGTCACTCATCAATAAATTTTTTTATATGTGATGCAGATGATATTTCATTTGTATTTTAAATTTTCAGTGACTCTCAAGTCGTTAAAAAATCAGGGCTGAGTTTTTTCAACCCTAAAAATTCATTTTTATTCCTTTTTTGACCTATAAACACCAACAAAACAACCTAGAAACCCACAGAAACACCTTAATGCCTTAAAATAGCAAAAACAATTGTTCTAAAAATGGATTTTAACCCGGAATCCAAAATCTCCCAATTAGATCTACTTTTTCAAGTTGTTTTAAGGCAAAATAACATCAGAGCTAAACTCTCATCGTCGAATGAATCCTGTGGATACCAAGGTCGATCTTTTTTGTGTCCATAATCGGTACCAACAATAAATTTCTCTCTCTACCATCATAATTCAGCAACATTTTATTTCTTCTCAGTCTAATCAAGAACTCAAAAATAAAAATAAAGTTTTGTAGCATAATTGAATTTCATAAATCTTTAAGGACTTAAAAGGCATCATTGGGAAAGTAGAAGGATGAAAGTGATTTTTTTTGCACAAACTTTGAAACTACCACCCAGTCTACCCACCTTTCTAACTTCAGTCTTCTATCTTTCAAATTTATCATTCCTTAATATTTTAACTTAAATTGGCCTTAGATTTAGTCCGAGAAGGGTGAGATAAAAAAAATAAAAAAGAAAAGAAACATTGTGAACAATGAATTCACTTTGTATTTTGCAAAAACAAAATGAATATACAAGTTTTTTCATTGTAGGGTTGTGACTCGAAATCTCATTGGAGAGGAAAGGCTCTATTTCCATATAAGAGATAAAGATTTGAGATTTTTGCCAAGATATCAAAGGCTCTGCTGCTGCCACCTGTCAAGAGAATAGAGAATATAATGGTTAACAAGTTTGTTAATTAGGTTAGACAGTTAACAAAGTCTGTTACTGTTGATTAGATGACGTAACCAAGCTTCTCACTTTTAGTTCATATAAAATGAATGTAACAGTGTTGGGAATGCAAGCAGTGAATAATACACAGAAGCATTTTCTTCTTCCTCTGCATTGCAGCATCTTTCTCTAATTCTGTTCGCTTCTTGTTCATCCTGTAACAATTCTTACTAGTTTATCATGGTATCAGAGCTTAGGATTGTTAATATCTTGTGATCCTGTGATTTCTCTGCTTCTAATATCTTGCTAATCTCTGTTTCTGACATTATTATCGCCTTATTAAACCAATTCTTTCATAATAATCAATCTGCCTATCATCTGTTTGATATATTGTCAAACTAAAAAAATTCTTCTTCAATTCTCTTCTCAAATCTATGATTCTCTTCCTCTCTGTCTCTTGAACTCTAAAAAATGGTGACTACTTCTCAACTTCAAAGCTTCTAATATCTTGCTAATCTCTGTTTCTGACATTATTATCGCCTTATTAAACCAATTCTTTCATAACAATCAATCTACCTATCATCTGTTTGATATATTGTCAAACTGAAAAATTCTTCTTCAAATCTTCAACTTCCTACAAGATTCTTCCTTCTCAATCTTTGATTCTCTTCTTTTTTATCTCTTGCACTCTAAAAATATTCCTTCTGATCCAGCTGCCTTCATCTTTCTTCCTCTTTCTCCTGGCGTAATATGGTACCATCATATAAAAATTCAGTGCCTCTCTCGCTTTCCTATGTTATGGTTTTAGAAGCCAAAGCCTCCACCATGCTTGGCATTTTATTAACTAAATTGCGAGCTTTCTTGGCACGCTTGAGAGTCAGATGAGCATCTCTCCCAGCATTGTATCGATTGTCATCCCTGTTATATTCCTCAAGCCAGCTCTCCTCTTCATATGCAGTCAACCATTTCTCAACCTTTTCAAGTATTTCTTTCCTGCTAAAGTATTCCTCCTTAACATTAGCAATTTGAAGCTCAATTTGCTCAAGTATACTCGCTGGGTCCATGTTTCCAGATTCTATGGCTTCAATAGCATATTCTTCTGTAGATCAGTTTGCTGATATACTAACTAAAGGTTTGTCCACTCTTTTATTTCGGCGTCACTGTTCCAATCTTATACTTGGCTCATTCAAGCCTGTGATTGAGAGGGAATGCCAAGATATCAAAGGCTCTGCCGCTGTCACCTGTCAAGAGAATAGAGAATATAATGGTTAGCAAGTTTGTTAATAAGGTTAGACAGTTAACAAAGTCTGTTACTGTTGATTAGATTACGTAACCAAGCTTCTCACCTTTAGTTCATATAAAATGAATGTAACAGTGCTGGGAATGTAAGCAGTGAATAATACACATAAACATTTTCTTCATCATCTGCATTGCAGCATCTTTCTCTAATTTTGTTCGCTTCTTGTTCATCTCTATAAAAATTCTTACTAGCTTATCAATTTTGACTTGTTTATTTACTATAGCATGTCTTGAATATATACAAGAGTGTAAAATTAAAAGGAAACTTACATGTGATGTAAGAATTCATTTTCTTATTCCTGAATCAATTACTTCAGTGTCATTTCAATTACTAAAACCAAAGTGATATTCTACAGTACAAACATCTTTATAGATCTTGTCAAGTTAATTTAGAGAGTCCAAGATGGGAGAAGAGAAAGAGAAAACTAGTCTTTCAACAAATAAAAACTTATATCTTCATATGGGTTATATCCTTATATATATAAGTAGATGAAGCAGTTACTTTTTTTAGTAACTCATCTAAATACTTGGAGCAGGCTCATCCCTCATGGATGAATCAGACGTAACTGAATAACCAACAAAGAGAAACAGATCTATATAAAAGGAAAAATACCAAATAGAACCCACGATTCTTGTCTTTATACAAGGAATAGATTTTATATATCTTTATAATTTGCTATAACAAATTTTCCTATTATCGTAATTCTTTTCACTTAGTTTGTCTCCATGGCTCAAATCTTCAATAATACTCTTAGATACAACCATATATATTAAGCGTTATTGACACCAGTTATAAATATTAGTATCTAGTACAATTTAAATGACATTTATTGTCACTCTATTCTAAATTAAACAAATAATAATCTAACACATACAATAGAAATGTCAAACAGAACCCACTATTCTTGCCTTTATATAAGGAATAGATTTTCTATATCTTCATAATTTGCTATAACAAACTTTCATATTATTGTAATTCTTCTCACTTAGTTTGTCTCCATGGTTCAAATCTTCAATAATACTCTTAGATACAACCATATTAAGCGTTATGGACACCAATTATAAATATTAGTATCTAGTACAATTTAAATGACATTTATTGTCACTCCATTCTAAATTAAACAAATAATAATCTAACATATACAATAGAAATGAAAAGAATGTTAAACACTTAATCAATTTTTATTTGTATGGTCTAATTATTATTGAAAATTTAAATGAGTGCAAAATTATGGCTATTAGTTTTAACTAACAACTCTCATTGATCAAATTGTAGATATATTCATATAAATGCATATAATGTAATTAAAACTTGAATTACATAAAATATGCAGTTCAAAATAAACAACCAATTATCTTAACAAAAAATAAATACTAAAATAAAAAATTAAGAATAATAAATTTCAGAATTATTTTATATTGTAGGTATATAAGTAGGGTCTCTAATTACGCCTTCTACTTCATCAAAGTCATCTCCTCTAAGTTCATTATGCTCAAACCATGAAATGAATTTAGTAGCAGCATCCAAACGACCTACGCTTCTTCTAGTGCGTCATATATCCTTTTCGATATACTAACGTTCCCTCTCAAGCAGCGTTTCATAAGCGAGAATGTTGAAATCTAAGGATTTCAACCTATATTCCACCGATAGTTGCACCGACATCTATTTTTCAAGCAGAGAATTGAGAACAATTAACATTTGATGTTCCATATAGAATTCATAAACACCACTCATAACCAGTCTACTCATCCAATGATATATATATATATATATATATATATCAATGTGCTTTTGAATTTTGTGAATAAGATTAATGGTATAACCTAATAAATGATTAATTTGTTGTTGTCTATCCACTACAACAAAAAATATTCCAAAAACACATCAATATAATAATCAAGGGTATAACAAATAGGCTTTGAGGCGTGAAGATGACTATCTTTAAGATATTAATTGTCCCCATTATATTTGCTATAGGGTTAAAGCAATATACTTTCAGGATACAACAAAGCCTTAAATTTATAAACAACAACTTCTATAAATTTATTAAGAAGTTTTGTTTTGTTTATGATAAACATAAATAAAGAGTTTGTAGGGAAAAATTAGGGAGAGAAGAAGATTGTTTGTTATATTTATATGTTTTTTGTCAACATCAAACTAGTATTTATAAATAAAATAACACCTTTTTAGACCAAGATGTCTATAAAATTTAAAGGCACACCTTTTTAGATTAATGTGTCTATAGAGTTTAGAAGACACATCTCTTTAGACCAATGTATCTATATAGTTTAAAAGGCACACATCTTCAGACAAATTATTTGAATAATTTGGCAGAATGTGTATGCATAATTATTAGATTAATTAATTATCTCATTAATGATTTCCAAATAATAATAAAAGGCATTTATGTTACATAATGCCAAATGCTAACCCCTTTTTTTATAAAAACAAAAAAAATTACGATACAATCAATATAGTCAAAAATCAATGTCTGTCTTCAGAAACGCAAATCTGACAAACGTTTTTAAAATCTCTCTTTTAAATAATACATGGTATAGTTAGTGATACACACAAAGAACTAACATGTATTTATATGTATCAGGAAAAAAACATTTGTATAGTAATAGATATATTGCATAAAATCTAACAAAAAACACATCTTAAAACCATGCTCTGACACCAATGTAGAACTGAAAAGGAACTTATATGTAACTTGAGAATTCTCTTTCTTGTTCTTTGATCAATTACTTCAGTGTCACTTCAATTATTAGAACCAAAGTAATATTTCACAATACAAATATCTTTATAAATTATGTCAAGTTAATGTAGAGAGTCCAAGATGAGAGAAGAGAAAGCAAAAACTATTCTTTCAACAAATGAAAGCTTATACTTTTATATGATTTATGTTCTTATATATATATATATATAAAAGTAGAGCAAACTGTTACTTTATTTAATAACTCCTTTAAATATTTAGACTAAGTTTATTCTTTATAGACAGATCAAGCCTAACCCAATAATTAATAAAGAGAAACAGATCTACAGAAAAGGAAAAATAGCAAACAGAACCCACGATTGTTGCCTATATACAAGGAATAGATTTTCTGTATCTTCATAATTTGCTATAGCTAAGTTTCCTGTTATCTTGTTTTGGAAACTCCAAATTTTTGGTTGTCTTGCTGGTTTCTTTGTCTGTGGTGTCATTCCTGGAAGCAACCTTAATATTCCCAACACAAATACACATTATTCTCTCCTTGCTTGTCTAGTTAGAGAGTGAAATTAACGCAAGTCAATGAAAGCTTGAATCTTTGTAGATTGTTGTGCCCAGTTTGGGTTCTTAAGCCCTGATTTCTATACCACAAACAAAAAACAAATCTAACATAATTTGACGCAAGTAGAGCCCAGCTAGGCCCCCCCCACCCCCAAGTTTTACTTAAGGACTGGAAAATAGGCAAAAATATTAGGACTAAGTGCAAACTATACAAACAAATACTAAATCAAAGTTTTAAATTTATATCAACTGTGGCAGACCTAAAGTCGGCTCCCCAAGGTGTCATTGGACTTGCAATGCCATGATTGTGCCATTGGCCTCTTTTTTTGTTTTTGTTTAAGGGTATCATTTATCATATTTATTTAATAAAATAGATGACATGTTATTTGTCTAGTAAAATGATATATCATTATTTGTTTCAAATTCTAGCCATCTTTGATGGATGGCTAGGAAGTCATGTTTTTTTTTTTTTTATCTTAAACTAAAAAACTTCATTTCCAACTTGTTTTTGCTTGAAATTACACAAAAAGAATCCTAGTAATCTATGTAAATCTATTTTTAATTCCAAAACATCATCAAAGTAGTCAAAAAAATAAAAATTAGATCGAATAATAACCTCTTTTAGCTTTACTTTACTTTTTTTAGTGAGATAAAGTTTCAATCACGATCTCTTTATTTCAATAATAAGAAAGTTCAAAAACATTTAAATAACACTCCTTTTATTAGGAGTAAAAAACATCTAATTTGACTTTTTTGTTCATCAAATCTAACCAATTAACCGTTTTATCTCTCCTCCGTCATTTTTTAACTTCTCTATATTTTCTCTCAAACTCAATGATAGAAATGTGAATAAAATAAATTATCAATCACAATCTCTGATCAATGTAATGTAAAAGTATAAAATTAAAAAGAAAATTTCAATAACTAGATTAAAAAAAATACAAGAAAAAATTAAAAAAACAAGAAAAAAATACTATTGAAATCCATAATATCTTATGAGGTGATGAGTCGTAAAATTACGATCTCTTAAAGGTTTTTATAAGTGTAACGTAATGTAATTGGAATATAGCCAGAGTAACCATCTTCGCTGGACCTCAAAAGAATGTGTAGGCCTATAAATTGCAGAAGCCTTAGAAGTCACATGCCAACAAATCTAGGCCCATATTACCCAAGCTTGATCTATTTCTTGGTCAAGAAAAAAAAAACCACAATTAGAATATATATATATATATATATATATATATATATATATATATATATTGTGTAAGTTGGTCCGGACACCCTGAGTTATTAAAAAAAAAACCTAAAAAAATGGCCAAGCATGTCTGGCCCTAAAAAAAAAAAAGTCAGCCGCAATTAGAATTTTTAAAATTCCATTGCAATGAATAATAGTCTTTTTTAGTGATAAAAAAAATTATGGTTTATACTTTTTGGACTTTAAAAACTTAATTTTCAATATTTTTTTATAAAAAAACTTTTAAAAAAATTCTTAGAATCTCATTAACCCTATCTTTCAAAGACAAAATATACTTAATTAGTTTAAAATTAAACTAAATATTCTTGACTTCAAACTATTTTTTTTATATAATTTAAAGAGACATAAACAACATCCATTGAATTCTTTTTATGAAGTTGAATCCATTGATATCAAGATTGAGTACTTATCATGGAAATATGGTTGAAAAAAATCTTTTTCTCCCCTTTTCTTTCCTCATAATTTAGAACATGCTTGGCAATATGGTAACGGTTGCTTTTCAAATAACTTTTTGTGCCAAAATGCATGCCAATGATGTTTTTTATTTTTTAAAAATCATTTTTGATACCAGCACATCAAAACGATCCAAAACATATAAACTATATTAAATTTTAGCAAAAAAAAAATTGCCAAATGATTTCTTACTCTCTCATCTCTTAATTGTGAGGGATTGAAAGGTAAAAAAAGTAAAGTTTTATAATTGAATTATAAACTTTAAAACAAAAGGGATTAAAGTGTTGAAAGTCGTGTCTCTCTTGAGTAGTAAGAATGTTAAAAAAACTACTTTCTTTTATATAGTTAATTTTAATTTTTTTTATACAGTTAATTTTAATCCTTGTTTTTTATTTTTAAAAAACTGATCCATGTATTTTTGTTCTATAACAACAATTTTTATGCAGCGTGGAAATAATTTTTTGTTATAGCGCACATGTGAGAGCATGCAAAATGAAACGCACCCAATTATAGTTTTCAGATCCGGTTTGGTGGTCGGTCCAGTTCAAGACTCGAGTTTCGAGTTTTAACTGGGTTACCGAGTCATTTTTTTAAATCAAAACAATGTCATTTTAGTTATAAAAAAAAAGTCAACGGGTCGCAATCGGGTTTTTGACCGGGTCTTGCCGGGTCAACCCATCGGATTTTTCCTTTTCTTATTTTTTTTTCAACCAGGCCTGGTTCCAGTCCCGGATTAACCCACCGGGCCAGGCCGGGTTTCAAATCTATGACACCAATACATAAAACGTTGCAACATAGTGAGGACCAAAAAAACAGAAAAAAAAGCTTAATGATCAAAGCGGTAATAAAAATCAAGGAACAAGAAGAAAAAAAAATACCATTTATTATTAAAATGAACAAGCAAATGTATGTGTAAAAAGTAGAGGCACAATGATTTATCCATTTCTTTTAGGTTTTTTTGTTAATTATATAACATAGAAATAGTCTTTGTCATAGCGCAAAAGTGAGGGTATGCAAAGCGATATATGAAAGAAACAAGATACGAACAAAGGGTTCTAGCCTCCTTACCAAACCACTCCGTGTATTGATTTATTTATACAGCTCAGGTTGTTACAATTACAATGATAAGAATACATTTGAAATAAACATCAGATATTGAGTACAAGATATGCAGAAGCAAAGTTCTAAAAGGAAATCAGGATGTTGGAGCCGACAAGGGATAAGGTTGTTGCAGATGTTGGAGCCGACAAGGGATAAGGTTGTTGCAGATGTTGAAGCCGGCGTTAGCGATAAGTCTGCTGTGTTGAGAGTGGACTGAGTCTCTTGCTAACATCCCCCTACAAGCTGGAAGGGGGTAGACATACTTGCAGCTTGTTCCGAAGCTCAAAAAAGCGACTGGTGCTTAATCCTTTTGTAAGAACATCAGCAATCTGATCTTGGGAACAAATAAACTTGAGTGTAATATCTTTATTTAGAACTTTCTAACGGATAAAATGGCAGTCCACTTCGATATGCTTGGTTCTAGCATGAGATTAATACAAGATTAGAAGCTAAAGCCAATGCACCAATGTTGTCACACCAAATTGTGGGAGGGATAGCTAGGGAGCGGTATACAGAGTTCTTTGAGAAGCATTCTAACCCAATAGAGTTCGGCTGTGGTGATTGCTAGAGCCTGATACTCCGCCTCAGTGTTGGAGTGTGCCACAGCCGTTTGTTTCTCAGCAGTCTTTGACACGAAACATGAACCAAGAAATACACCATAACATGTAGTTGAACGAAGATCATCATGATTACCAGCCCAATCGGAGTCGCAATAGGCATGAAGAGTAAGAGATCCTTTTTTATATCATAAGCCATTGTCAATTGATCCTTTGAGGTAACAGAGAACCCGCTTAGCAACAGACCAGTGAGTGGATCTTGGACAATGGATATGTTGGCAAAGTTGGTTAACTGAGAAAGCAATATCCGGATGAGTCAATGTGCAATATTTTAGCGCACCAACAGTTTGGCGATCCTCGGTACGTAATTTGAGCTGCCGAGAGAGGTTCACCATTATGAGCTGAAAGCTTAAGTCCCGGGGAGAATGGTGAGGGATAAGGCTTGGCACCAATTATCTTAGTGCGATGGAGAAGATCACCAGTGTATTTTGATTGTCGGAGGTGTAAGCCCTTAGAGTCTCGACGAGCTTGAATGCCAAGAAAATAATTTAATGAACCAAGATCCTTCACTTTGAATTCCAGTTGCAACTTGGCAAGAAAAGAAGCAATAAGAGAAGAATGCGTGCCTGTCACAAGAATATCATCCGCATAGATGAGAAAGAACAAGTGAATATTTCCTTGA
>Ga0325414_1004844_pt1 | contig 14131 bp, 2 predicted proteins | sample PopdelMetagenome_8_FD_206183 | JGI IMG/M metagenome (GOLD analysis project Ga0325414, IMG submission 206183) | Populus deltoides microbial communities from Bellville, Georgia, United States - Leaf-PdKOR-R3 | ecosystem: Host-associated > Plants > Phyllosphere > Phylloplane/Leaf | place: USA...
ATGATCTAAAAATATAAAATAATTAATTTTATATGAATAGATTTGTCCCAAATACAGTCACGCTTGCTACTGTAAAATGAATTTTTAATAGAAAATGTCGTCGCTAGCATATATTAGAATGCCATTTCTAACAGTTGTCTAGGGACATTTATTTAACCTTAAAGGTATTTGTATCAATTTTACTAGCAATAATGGTGCACGAATTTTCTTTAGAGTATTTATTAAATTAGGATTGCATGGTTAATCTAGGAATATAATATGTGATTAGCGAGTGACTTTTTAAAATATGTCCTTTATAGTTTGTTATCTTTTTTCTAGCCGTGTAGCTCATACAGTTAATCTTTAATTTTCTTAGCTATCTTTTGCTTTTTCTTTCTATATATTACCTCGGGGAAAAAAAAAACTTGTCGGTAATATTTGTTTGCGAGCATGTTTAAGTTATCATCTAGTGACTCTCCTTCTTTTTCTTTTTTATTTCTTTTATTTTTTTATTTTCTCTGTAAAAAAATAACAAATTCCCTCCCTCTATTTTATCACAAATCAATCTCTCATTATCACAAATTCAGCCACCACAATACTCAATTTATCTGTATCACTATTTTGATTCAATATTTTTTTAAAATCCCCCATATCAAGGTGTCGTAAACACACACACCCACTTTTTTTAGCCAAATAAAAATTACCTATGAGTTGATGTTGTAATTACAAAAGCCCATTATGAAAACATTAAAAGCTCCTTGACCTCAAGTTAAATTTTTTATTTTATTTTAAAGGCATTTTGATTGTTTTATTGTGCATTTTAATTATTTATTATTTTTTATATTTAATCAAATACTAAATCATCCCTTAGCTAACATTATAATAGTGAAAAAATCATTGTAAAAATACAAAAATACCTCTTAATGTCAGGCTTAAATTTTTTGCTTCCAATGATATTTTGATTGTTTCACGGTGCAATTAAGATAAAAATAATATATTTATCCTTGATTAATTTGAAAATGATAAATGGATTGTATAAAAAGACTTTAATGCCCTTGAAAGTCAGTGTTAAGTTTTTTTAGTAGAGGGATAATACAATGATTACATTGTTATGGTGAATAGTAACAATTAGTCTAAGACCCCGTTTGTTTGCTGGAAAGCAGTTTCCTTTTAAAAAGTGAATTTCAGGAAAATAAATTCTGGGAAATTGAATTATTTTTCAATGTTTGGTAGTGTAATGGAAAATAAGTTGGAAAATATTTTCTAGTGTTTGGTTATGTCATGGAAAATAAGCTGTAAAATAACTTATTAATGTTTTATTTTTTCAAGTTTATTAAAATAATGAGGAATAAATCTTACAAATTAAAAAGTTGAATGAGAATGAAATTGAAAAAAAAATATAATTTCATAAATTATCTCAAATAAAATAAATAATAATCAAAATAATAGAGATCAAATCTAAAAAATTAAAAAAATTAAAAGATGAAGAAATTAAAATAATAATAATAATAAATATTTTATAAATTATTTCAAATAAAATAAGGAACAATTAAAAGAATGAGGACCAAATTTGATAAATAAAAAATTTCAATTAAAAAATAATAAGGAAAAAACAAATAACAATTATAAAAATGAGGACCAAAGTTAATATAAAAATTAAATTCTAAGGGATGAATTTGAAAAATAAATATTTAAAACAAAATATATATAGCAATTAACAATTTGAGGATCAAATTTGATATAATCAGCAAATAATATGACATTTTTAAATTTTTCACAACTTCCGGAAAGTTTTTTCCGCCCAAAATAAAAGTAAAACACTTTCCTGAAAATCAAGCTAAATTTTTCTTTGACTAGAAAGTGTTTTTCGTTAATCGGAAAATGTTTTCCATTGAACAACTTTTTTAATGATAAATAAACACAAAAAAATTTAGAAAATAGTTTCTGGAAAACAAACATACCCTAAATATTAATAAAATTAGGTTTTGTTAATGATAATTAATATTGTGGATAAATTCCCACAAAATATTCTCTCTACTGTGAAGGGACTTGCATCATAAATTTTGTCACATGTATAATTAGTCAATTTTTATACTAGGCTGTTTCAGAATGGCTTGAGACATAATTATTAGGACAGCAAGCATTCTCCCTTATGACCGTTTCTTTCTCTACAGTGAGGATAGATTCACAACTGAAAAGACATCAACTGCAGTCACCATATCGGTATAATTATAGAATCTCGACAACCTAAGTAGGATGACAGATATTAGATCTCAGATTCTCAGTTTTGCATAATCCTGGCGGCCATGGTAAAGAGCATGTGAATTTACAGTGTGCATTTATCTTGTTGGGCACACACAGAATAACAAGCTGTTGCTTTTCTGACAAATTATTGCTTCAGAAAACTTTTCTATGACCAGTTGCTTGTAAATTTCTTAACTGCCTCCTGTTACTTCTTGGGGGTATATCAGTAGCCAAAAATTGGAATTGAATTTAGCAAGGTCTCGAGTTCAATCCCATGTTTATGGATTCATGGTTAAAATTGAAAATCTACATTTTAATGACAGAATACTTTTTTTTTTTTTTCATTTTTTTTTGACATGGAATGAACTCTCTTATTGCTATCCATGAGTTAGGAGCAGGAGTAAATTTGACGAGGGCGAACCGAGCACTCCATCAGTTCCCCTGTCTAGCTTTTGAACTTCCGGTGGAATTTTACTGAAATTCTTTTGTATTTCGATGAAAATTTTGCTCAAGATTCTTATTCTCCTCCAAGCCAAACCGTAAGCTCATTTTTTGAAAAATGAATCTGCAAACGAACTTGTGAGAGACAGGGAACCTGGATCAAATTGCATGTGACACTTCAATTGTCTCTAGTCTACGCAGCACACGAGCAAGCACCATGTAATAACATAAATGATATGAAGTTGGTAGATTCAACTATCGTCATCCTCCATACAGCTCAAGAAAGCACTGGTAATAGAAGCTCAAAAAATAAAATAGAAAAAGAAACTGAGAAAATACTAGTAATAGACAATAAAAGCTTTACACTGATCAGATTCTGAATTGAGTAAGGTAGGCAAAATTACAGTACAAGATATACATGGCAGCCAAATTCTTAATTTCCAGGGAAAGGATAGAAAAGCTGTACAAATGTATCAATACTTCAAATCTTATCAATAATAGAACTAGTAATGGTGATCGGGATTTGATTTCCAAATCCCACACAACAATTCTGAAAGGAAAAAGAAATACGGTATAAAAATTAATTATTGAACAGAGAGAAAGTAATTACTTGGCAGGGACTTTGTAAAATGGAAAATGTAGCAGGATCACCAGGTTCATAATCATCTCTTCCAACTTCTACTTCTTGATAATGGATCTCTCATTCCACCAACAACCCATGTTTCCTTTGCTATATCAGTTGAAAGTCTATTGAAATCAGTATCATAACTCATCACTACCAAGTTCTCTTTTTTACTATTTCTTTTCTCTTCCTCCATTAAAGCCTTTAAATTCTTTCCTTTCTTCTCTTCTTCCTTCCTGTCTTCTTCTTCTTCTTCTTCTTCTTCTTCTTCCTGCCAACTCTTTGCCGGAGCAGACCTACACCTCATAAGCAGGAGAGCATTAGGTGGTGGAACAGAGGGTGCAGCTACAGACTCATCATCGCAAGACCTCTGTTTCTGTTTTATTTCTTCTTTGAAGAGACCAGTAGTGCTATTCTGATTCTCTTGCAGCATCATGAACCATTTAGAAAATATGGTTCTTGAATCCTCATTGTCACTTCTTCCCTCGACACCAACATGGTTTTCTTGATATCCCTCGTACTCTTCATCAACTTCGTCATCATCACTGGTGATATCTGAATGAGCTGGAAATGAACCAAAGCATCGAAAATCGAATCTTATGTTTCTTAAACATGTCAAGAAATGCATTATATCTTTCTTGAATCCAAGTGAGTCAATCCAAGTTGATTTTTTGGTGTGTTTCCTGCTGTTGTGAATTTTTTCAATCTCTTCCATGACTGATTGCCAGTTCTTGCAGGAACTTTCCTTGTGCCTGACTTTGATCTGCCCAGCACACGTTACTTTTGGTGATGTTGGTTCTGATACCTCTGATCCCATTTGCTTGGCTTTGGCCCATAAGAGAGGACTTGCTCGGATGCCAACACCCCTGGTGCTGGATTTCTTCAAGTGGTGGCGGCGTTGCTGTTGGTGGTGCTGTCGGTTCTGGTGCGGTTTGTTGGTTTCGGAGGGCCTTGCAGGACTGCAAATGGGTTTGGGCATTAGCGTTAGATGGGCTCTAGAAGGAAAACACACTAACAGATCTGCTGATGGAGCTCTCCTAATTTCTCTTCCTTTCATTATGTTGTTTTTTTTCTGTGGTTAACTTGAACCAATAACTCAGTTTCTCCTTCCTTGTTTAGTTCTTTTCTGTAGATCTTGAGGTTGATGAACTATATATGTTTTTTTTTTTTTGGTATGGGCTCTATGCATGGAAGGTTTTAAGAGAAAGGAGGGAAGAGAATTGACAGCTTTCATGTGCTATTATTATTGCCTTTTTTTTTTTTTTATTAGTGTCTTTCTTTACCATCAGTGTGTCCATTTTTCTAACACTCCTTTTTGCTGCCCTTTGAAATGGGGCCACAAGTGAGTTTCTTTCTTAGCCTTTACTTTTCTAATGCTCGCCAAACTTATTTAAAAACTTGCTAAAGGGAGATGACTGGTAAAGTTGAAACCCACGAGCCCTGTTTCATGAACCAATTATACCCACAACTTGCGACTTCGTGTGCCCTTGCCAGATATTACCTAGTACTATTTTGGCTAGCGCCCGCACACACTCCGAAGCCACCCCTTCATATAGATAGAGCTGTCAGCTTCGTTATGCTCATGAATGAGTATATTACTACCATATGATACAAGGCTTTCAGCTTAATAAAACTTGTACTAAATGAATGCCAGAGCAGAAAAAAGAAGGTTATTTTAGAGGGAGGCAGGGAATGTTGAATTTTTACAAGGACAAGAATAAAAACGAAAAGCGCTAGCGCACCGAAAGTTTCATTAACTGTGAAAAAGGGGATTGATTAGTAAAGTGAGTATGCCATGATGAAGGATGCAACGCACTTGAGAGGATGGGGGGAGATGGGCCTCCTCCAACCACTAAACCTTGCGTTACGATTAACCTTTTGTTTGCTTTTCCTTGGGACCTTCCACGAAGGAGGTCCTATATCTTTTTGCTTCTCTTTACAATTTATAGTTATCAATCATGATGATAGGATATGTACGAGAGACTAGAGCTCGAGATTGCTAAAGTGGGGACTGATGTTGCCATCCAAACCATGTCGCTTCTTATCCATGTATGCTGTATGGAGAGGTAAGAGATTGTGTGGTGATAATTATTTTTTAAAGTATTTTTTTTATATATTAAAATAATTTTTTTTATTTTTTAAAGTTTATTTTTTATATTAACACATCAAAATGATATAAAAACACAAAAAAATAGTTTGAAGAAAAGAAAAAAATAAAAAAAATTAATTTTTTTAAAAATACTTTTGAAATACAAAAATAAACAAATAATATATTTAATTTGCAACATTCTTAATTAGAAATATTTTTCTTCATAAATTTGGCTTCTTTCTTTTTTAAGGAAATGGTGGTTAAGTTGAGAATGAATGCATAAATGTTGGTTTGTTTCATTTGAGTTTGTTTAGCAAAGTTTAAATCAAGCTAATGTACTAACTGGTTTCAATTTAATGTTGCTTATCTAAGGTAAGCATCGTTTGTAACACCGTGAAAGTATTATTTTTCTTAGTTCAAAAAAATACTTTCTTTTATGATGATTTTCTTTTATTATTTTTATTTAGTTTAGAAAATTAAGATTGATAATTTTATTTTTATATTTATTTTTTGGTTTCTTAATTTGTTTAGGATGGTTTATGAGCTTATTTCAAGAGTTATGAGTCTTTTAAAAAGACATGTCATAATAAAGTTTTTTCTTTAGCAATGAAACTATGAATTATAGCTCTTGTGTTCTATCCTATTTTAGTCATTAATATATTTCTCTTGCTATTTTTCTATTGTTTGTGTTTCTGTTTTCATTAATTGGTATTAGAGCTTACCAAACGGTTGGTAAAAAGATCCGAATGGAAGGAAAAAGAGGTTGAACAAGGGTCTCTAGCCAATACATAAAATCCATTTTAGAGGCAGATGCAAAGGAGGCAACCTCTTAATAGGGAAGAACATTATGAAGATTTTGGTTTTCAAATTAATCTTCATGATTTTACAAGAACTTTACAAGCAGATGAGTTCATTAATTAGTTGAATAAAGCTGAATGAATTTTTAGTATAAAAAAGTTTTAGAACATATAAGAGTGAAATTGATTGCGATTAGATTGAAGAGTCAGGCATCTGCCTAGTGGGAGGAGTTAAAGAAGTCACGAGAGAGGCAACGAAAGTCAAGAATCCATAACTAGGAAAAGATTAAGAAGAAGATGAAAGAGCATTTCCTTCCTTTTAGATATGTTGAAACCCTATACCAACGGTTCCACACATTGAGATTAAAAGGTAAATCTATCAATGATTATACTAATGATCTCTATCAATTAGTGGCTAAGAATAACTTGGCATACACGAAAAAGCAACTGGTGATGAGATATCTGAGTGGTTTAAGGTGGTCCATCTAAGACGTGTTGTGCTTATCATTTTTTTAGACAATTTTGGAGACATATAAAAGGGCTTTGATAGTTGAGAAACAATAGGCTACTAGGACAATTAGCAAGAGTTTTTGTACAAATCAATACAAGCAAAGGACAACAAAAAATAATCAAAAGCCAACCACCTCTAAGCTGGACCTACTCGGCAAAAACAGTAGACAACAAGTTAGAGTACATGTCAGAGTTTTGGTTCAACTTTTCAAATTCGTTATTATAGATGTTATGAATTAGGACATCAGGCTAATGAGTGCAATAAACCAAAAAAGTCATCTAAATAAGAATTTATTGATAGAGGAGCCTGTAAATGATGTGATTGATCTTGTTTATGATGACTCAGATAGTAATGGAAAGATTCTATGTGGAGATGATGGTGTTAACCTAGTCATCTAAAATACTCTCCTGACTCCCTATGGTGATTCAAAAGAAGATTAGTGGCACATTAACATTTTCCTAGTCATGAGGTGTTTATAAATGCGTGTCATCTATTATTAGGCAAACCATGAAAATATGATAGGAATGTCATATATATGATGCATAATAACACAATGCAATATACAGTGAGAGAAGTTTGTTGTTGAAAGCAATGGTAAAAATATATTATTTTTATCTAGAATTATATATGGAGAAGAAAAAGAAAAAAAAGAAAGAGAAGGTGAACAGTTCAAATAACAGGAGTATGTGTACATTGTGATGACTTTGTCAAGGTTAAGGGTATTTTGAAGAATTGATTCTTGGCCTACTTTATCTGAGTCAATGTGGAACAAGTTAAGGGAGCGCAAGGACAACAACACTGTTTTAAGTGGTTGACAACAACGAGAACATGACGACCGGAACTCGAGGACGAGTTTTCTTACCCGGAAAGACTAATACAAGAGGATTTTTAGAAAAAAAAATATGTTTCTTAGCTATTATTATTTTGTATTTAGTTTAGGAAAATATTTTCGCTTATGATGATTTTTTTTTCTACTTAGTTTAGAAAATCATGTATCAACATTGATAATTTTATTTTCCTAGTTTGTTTAGAATTTTAATTATTTTTCCTTTATTTTCGAGTTTTCTAATTTGTTTAGGATGGTTTATGGGCTTATTTAAAGTCTTGTAAATTTTTTAAAGAGATAGACCATAACAGAGTTTTCTCTTTAACAATAAAACTATAAATTAAAGTTTTTATATCGTATTTCTATAATTTTATTGCTTGTGCTTCGGTCATGTGTCTCACCAAGCCATCTATAAAGCTCAAACCTGTTTTTAGTTATCCTTTTAGTGCATTGAAGATTACTAGACCATATGGTATTGCTATTGCTGTATGAATAAAAACTATTTTCTTTGCCAAACAATTACACAGTTCCCTTATTTATACATCTTCACCCTTCAAACATCAAGGGTTACTCAAGCACACAGGCTGTAATCCAGGTGCAATGAGCAAGGACCCTTTTCGAGCATCAAGAGAAAAGAGAGGGACAGGGCTAGCTGGGGGGTCATGCTAATTAGTTTATTACTCTCTACTTTGTTGTAGAACCTCACGACTTTAAGAAAGGCTCAAGAAGCACGAGGGCCAAGCAAGCTAAGCCTACTGTCGAGCATAATAAAGTAGTATCTCATGATATGGCATGTCCTTTTATCTATTCATCATGGAGACATGGAAGGATTTGAAGCTTAGTTTTAAGAACTGATATTGTTCCCTGTACTTCCTATATATCATGACTTGCAGCATCTCTATCGATCTTCTTAGCTTGTGGGTCTTAGCTTTATCATAATTCACGTAATTTCGCAGCACCGGCTTGTCAAAGAATTTGGTTAAGGTGTAACTCATCTCTTCAAGAGGAGACAAATGATGGCATTGAGAATTTGAACAGAAGAATGTTGCTTTAAAATCCATTGAAATATACTTTCTATTGATTAGGATAATTCCACACTCAAATGCATTTATTCTATTGAATATTGATTATATGGATATATATATATATATATATATATATATATATATATATATATATATATATATATATATATATATATATATATATATCTACTAGTTCATGTGGATTAGACTATACAATTACACCATAATAGTCAATAGTAATACACTTCATTAACCAATCAAATATACTTTTGGTCCATATGAATCCAGCCCCCCTGCTAACCCTAGCTTTTTAATTATGCATATACTCGCATAAATTGCTAATATGGCATCTTAGTATTGATCTTGTGTAAACTTAATAGAAGGTTATAGGAAGAAAACTAGTGGAAAAGCTTGTGCAGGAGGAGTTCATTAGTGAATCATTAATAATAATAATAATAATAATAATAATCATCATCTTTGTGATTAATATTTGCTTAGTTCAATAATAGATCGATGAAATCCCATTTCACTAAATAATGTTTCTTGTGAGCTAATAATCTATGTTCCCTGGTATATCAAAGACGGAAAGGATGGAAATTGGGATGGCCTAAGGCCCTTATATATATATATCCACATGATCAATGAAATGAGAAGCAAAATCCAACACATCATCCACTCAAAAAACCCAATGAAGCATTCTTTTCTCCCTCTGTTTAACGTAATATTTCTTGTTGACAGTTTACTAGCCTCCTTCCGCGGACGTGAGAATTGGTTTGGACACCATAGTTATTACTCCTAAGGAGGGGATCGTAAGATCGGGTTACAGATGTAGTAGTTGAGACAAGTCAATTATTTTTTTTTAAATCAAAATTATATAGTTTTGATTTTTTTTTAAAATCAACTCTTTGATCAGTTTTTGACCTAATTAACCAAGGAAAATTTAAATTGATTTTTTTTTTTACTGGATTTGAGCTAGGAGTAGATTAGTTGAATCCTAGAATAGGTTTAGTAATAATACTGAACACACAAGTATAAATCGGATAGCTTGAAGTTAGCTACTTTTCTAGACTTTAGGGTTTAATTTCTTGGTGATTTTTATGTTAGGCCGGCCTTCAATGCGTTCATTAAAAAATATAGCGATCAACAAATTATTGTCATTCTAAATTTATTGTATTGTGGGTTGGAATAATGCAATAATTATTTTATCATTCTCAAACAAAATCCACTATCTTGATATTAGGGATAATATATATTTTTTTCACATAGCCACTTTTCTAGACTCCAGGGTTTTACTTCTTGGTGATTTCTATGTTGGGCCGGCCTTCAATGCGTTCATTAAAAAATATAGCGATCAACAAATCATTGTGGCTCTAGATTTATTATACTGTGGATTGGAACAGTGCAATGATTATTTTATCATTCTCAAACAGAATCAACTACCTTGCTGTTAAGGATAATATATATATTTTTTTCACATGGTCCATTGGTTATTATCAAATTGATTTGGACAAATCGGTAATCTCATATTTTTTTTTAGCATAGTAAAATAAATTAATTACCTTTAAAAAATATTAAACTTGCAATACGGGGCTTTTTAATTTTTTCATTTTTTGAAACATGGTAAAATGACTGAATTACCCTTAAGTAGAGTAAGGGGTTTTTTTATATTTTCAACTTGGTTTTTTTTATTATAATTAAGTAGAGAAAGAGGCAAGTTGGTATTTTAATAAATATTAAATATTATTTTAAAAAAAAAGAGGTTAGTGCGTACAACACACAAGTCAGCGTGTACTAGTCGCCAATGCCATTTGGGCGATGTGTGCGACATTCGATTCATCTTGGTGGCACCTCCATTACTAGGCAGCATATGTGGCCAACAAACCTCCAAATTGGTGCCAACAGTATTTTCATTTTATTTTCATTCTTTTCTCTCTTTTCCTTGACTTTAACACTTTACCCTCCAATTTTTTATAGTAGCTCTTCAATTATTTTTCTTTTAGATTTGATCTCTATTTTTTTATTTATTTTATTTGAGATGCTTTATAAAATTTAAATGTTTTTTCAATTTCATCCTCCTTTAATTTTTTATCTGTCAGATTTGGTCTCTTTTCTTTTGGTATGTATTTATTTTATTTGAGATAATATTTAAAATTGATTTTTTTTCACAATTTCATACTCATTTGATTTTTTTTTTCTATTAGATTTTATCATCATTTTTTTGATTGCTATTTTTAATACAATGAAAAAAAATTAAAAATGATTTTTTTTCCGGTTTCATTCTTCAACATTAAATTGGTTAGGAATTAATCTTTTTTATTATTTTTTATTATTTATTTAATTGGAGATCAGACTCCGTTATTTATTTATTTTTGCTTTCTATTGAATTTTTCACTGATTTTAAAAATAATTCGAGTTATCTCACCCGTCATTATTAGGTTGTTTGATAATTAAACTTTATAATTTTATTCACTTTACTTTTGACAGAATTACCCTGACATCACAACTAGGTCATAAAATTTACATACAAACCCTAGTGGGCTCGGGTTAGGTTTTTTCGATCTTTTTTGGATTATATTTTTTGCCTTCAATTTTTTCCTTCAATAATTTGTTTTGTAGAAATTGAGCTTCAAGTCATTTTCATTTTTCTTTTAATAGGGTTGTCACATTCTCATTTAAGTTTTGCTTCGCTATCAGATAAGATCCTTCAACATTTCATTTTTTTTCTTAAAATTGATTTTTTATTTCAATTTCATCCTTTAATAATTAATTGATTGAGAATTGGACTTCGTGGTTTTTTTTTGTTTGCTTTTCTTTCTATGAATTTATCTCAATCTTATGTCCATGATCGCAGGGTTAACCTGATTTGACTCGAGTTTTTTTTGTTACTTAAAAAAAAACTATTTTTTTATTTTTTTCCTTCAACATTAAGTTGTTTAATGATTGAACTTCATAGTTTTATTTAATTTATTTTCAACTGGTTAACCTAGCGTCATGATCATTTTGCATATTTGGTGTGCTAACTCTAATAGGCTCAGATGAAGTTTTTTTTTTACTTTTTTTTTGTTGTTAATTTTTTCTTGATTTATTTATTGTCATTGTATTTTTTTTTATCTTATTAAATTAATCAAGTTTATTAAAGGATCTTAAATTTTTTTTAGAAACACTTGCATCATATTAATGTTTTTTTTTTTATATATGAAAAAAATATACGGGCCGCACGCCAGTTATCTAGTTTTTGCTAGACCACGTCATCATGGGATGAGGAAGGTTCCATGGACCCTTGTCCTTTTTCTTTTGTTGTTCGAGCATAGTTATGGATCCTGTTTGATGATTTCCACTAATAAAGTTAGCTACTCGCAGAAAGTGATTTACTGTTCCAAAATGATGCTTTATATTGCATCGAAGGCAGGGTTTGAATTGCAATCAAACCAGGTGGTAAGAAGTCAAATAATTCTCACGTTGCGATTCCCATCCACAACACGTTCAATTTTTCTTGCATCATGAGAGCCCTAGTTTGTGCTTTATCCCGTGATCATTGACCACATAGTAACTTTGTTTCACCTTTTCCGTAAGATTTGAACTAATTTACCGACCGGCATGCTGCATGCAACTTGATTTACTAGGAAAATTAAGTCTATAAGAATTTATGAACTAGCTATGATTGCCTCTAAAGTATCGTGATTAATGCCGTTATGGTTCCACTTGTAAATTCGGATGATGCCTTGATTGAAGATTATTAATCATCTAAGTGACGTTAATTATGTTTGACATGACTTTTATAAATTGATTTAAATTATTTTTTAATTTAGAAATCATAAATATAATTAATTAGAAATAACTTCTTACTTAGATAAAAAGTACATTTCAAAAACGAGTAAATTTTTTTAATTTTTAACTTAAAAATTCTAAGTTATAATACATTGTTTCTTCGAAAAAGTAGATATATTTATTTATGATGTACGATGTGATCAATATATATATATATATACACACACACTACATTAAAAAAATTGAGGACAGTTCTTAGGAAGTTTCAAATCCAAGTGTTAATCAGATGAGGCCCAATTCAGCCCAACATTTTTTTCCTTGATTTTGCAGCTGCATAGAGAGAACCCTAATCTTCAAAACTTGGACGAAAGAGAGCTCAGAAAGGAACAACAATAATGAAGAAGCGTTGTAGGCATGACTGAAACAAATTCGAGGTGTGCCATGTTTCACTCTTGATCTGTGTTTACTCTCCGTCATGTTTATAGCTTAAAACTCATCAAAACCCCACAAAAAAAATGCAGCCCCGGCCCTATCTGTAAAACTCTCACATCACTCTATCAAAACCTCTCCTCCACAAATCCTAAAGCCCCCAACTTTCCACTGAATCTCTTTTCTACTTGTAAATCCGAAGTCATAATCAATGAACTTCAATTATCCCCATCAAGAACCAAGTGCCTTATAACTATTCCTCATGACAGAACTTTCAAAAACTTGTCAAAAGAAATCCTTGCTTGCAATATTGAGAGAAACATTAAGCCCAAATTCAATATTTTCCAGGATTTAGGCTGTAGCCCCACTCGCATCACTGGCATAGTAGCAGCTGATTCCGTTGATTTTATATAGCAGTGCTGTTCAATTTCAGTGTTGATGAATGTTTTAGGATTGAATACCGACCTTTATAATTAAGGTGTTAAAGATGTTTGGGGGATTAGTTCTTGAAGGGCTGTGGTTGTGGGATTAGTTCTTCCTAGATTGTCAAGTTTGTGTGTAGTGACGCCAGTTTATTTATTCTTAAACCAGAGACCTTAAGGACTGTGTTAAAAGGGTTTGAAAAGATGGGTGTTGACAGGGAACCTTGGGTTGTTTCTTCATGCTATCCGCGTACTAAGTTCCATGAGTGGAAGCTCCTGAGGGAATCACTACTAAAAAATGGAAAGATTTAGCACCTTTATAATTTGTTGATGATAAAACTAAAATTCATTACTGGAAAAAACTAGCAATGAAATGAATAATAAAAGATATCAGATGTAGATTTGTAGTCACTGATTTATCAACAAAGGATTTAATTTTCGTTGCAAATATCAGTTTTTTTTAATGAATAATAATTTGTTGCTGATATAAATCTTGTTAATTTTTTAATCGGTTGCCATGTAATTTTTATTATTATTTCATAGTAGTTTTCTTCCTTATTTAGGCTCCGTTTGTTTGCAGGAAAGTTGTTTCCTTTTGGAAAATGAATTCCGGGGAAAGTGAATTCTTGGAAAGTGAACTCCGGAAAAGTGAATTCCGATGTTTGGTAGTGTTATGGAAAATGAACTGGAAAACACTTTCTAGTGTTTGATTATGTTATGGAAAAGAAACTGGAAAATAATTTATTAATGTATTAATTTTCTTTTCAAGTTTATCTAATATATATAAAATATTTAATATAAATATTTAATCACTTACAATAAAAGAATGAAATCTAAAAAGTATAATGATGAATTTTTTTTATTATAATATATATTCATACATAGCTTATTTTATAAAATATAACTAAATATATCATATCATATTATATAAAAATAAGCTTGTGAAATATTTTTTAAGTAAAACCTATTACGATATTT
>Ga0325414_1004847_pt1 | contig 14127 bp, 9 predicted proteins | sample PopdelMetagenome_8_FD_206183 | JGI IMG/M metagenome (GOLD analysis project Ga0325414, IMG submission 206183) | Populus deltoides microbial communities from Bellville, Georgia, United States - Leaf-PdKOR-R3 | ecosystem: Host-associated > Plants > Phyllosphere > Phylloplane/Leaf | place: USA...
AGATCTGTGTCTGTTGTTATAGGACCTTAATCATGGTTGCATTTATATTATCTAATAAGTTACTATGTCTTTTGTTGGGACAAAGTGGGAAAAAATGTTATAATGAATGACAAAAGGCATGTATTTTAGTTTTATACACTCAATGTCACAAACACCTGAGAAATGTGCTTTTTAAGTTGCATGTATTGAATCTCTTCTGGTTATCTTATGCCATGACATTCCTACTTCTACTTTGTCTCTTCCAGTGTTAAAAATTTGCTGAGAAAGACTACAATACAAGAGCCTACATTTAATAGGATTATAGTCGTTTACAGGTATTGCTTATTCTCATTTATCAAGAAAATTATCAAGGGTGTGCTTCATATTATCCTTTAGGACCTGCATTCCTAAAAATCCTAGTTTTCACTTCGATATTTCATTTCATCATCTTTTAGACCTCTGTTAAGAAACCATTAAGGATCCAATTTGCAACTAACACTTGCACACACGTGCACATGCGCGCGCGCGCACACAATGTTTTAAGACAGAGCATTTACCATAAATATTAAGGATGCTCATTAAGGATCTTTCCTTGTTATATGAAATCACGTAACTGTTTTTTTTTATTATTATTATTAATCATGATATCTAATTTATTGACATGAATGGCAATTTTCCAGGAGAGCAGCTCTAAAATCAGAAACAGAACGAGGGATATACGTGAAACATTTCAAAAACATTCCAATGGCTGATTTGGAAATAGTTCTTGTGAGATATTAACTGCTTTCTGCTTCTCTTAGTTTTAATTCTACTTTCTATTTGTTGCCTCATATTCAAGACATCCACTTTTGACTTCATGTTGAAACATCATTTCCTTTTTCAACAGCCTGAAAAGAAAAACCCAGGGTTAACTCCAATGGACTGGGTCAAGTTCCTGATTTCTGCTGTAGTTGGGCTGGTGAGTTTTATGAATGAAGTTGCTTCAGTTGACTGCACTCTGGCTTTCAATCATTTTCTTCAAATGCACTCAACATGTCTTTCTTTGCAGGTTGCTGTGTCTGGTTCAGTTGAGATGCCTAAGGCTGATCTTTGGGTCATTTTTGCTGTCCTTTCCACAGTTGTTGGTTACTGTGCTAAAACATACTTCACGTTAAGTCTCCCTCACTCTCCCTCCCTCTCTCTCTATTCACTTTCTTCACCTTTTTAAATTCCTAGAATGTCCTTATGTGTTAATTTTTATCACTTTGCATGTGGCAAATTGGTTGTGCATCTAATGAATGGTTCGCTGGAAGATTTAGATTGCATTCTGCACATTCCTTGTTACATGTTATCATCCTTCTTTTTTTTCTTTGATTTCCCCTTTTCTTTTGGTTCTTACGGTGGCAAGAGCAGGACTCAAATTTGAGACCTGCCCCCTGATGCGGGCCCGCGAAATAGATTTTTTAGGAGTGCATATTTTAGAAAGAAATGTTAACTTCAATTTTGTTATTTTAGTTTCCTTTTGGTTTTCCTATTTTATTTGTTTGGGTGCCGCACCATACCTAGATTGGCAGTTTTAAATGTTGAACATTGAAAGAAAAATTGAGATTTCTCTCAGAGAGTGGTGTCTCTAGTTTGTGATCTTGTTGGTGGTTCTACATCTCCCACTCTCCCAAATTTGAAAAGGGTGAGTACCCTTTAGCTAAATGCCCACTGGTCGTATAATCTTATTTTGCTGTCCCATAACTGCTATGATGACCTATGCAGCATTTCATAAGGATTTGCAACAGTTTAAACCCGTGACTCAGCTTGCCAATTTAATTCAAATTGCTATTTTACCCTTGGCGTTTCATTTATGGAATGCTTTTGGGAGTGCACATAATTTGGTGTATGCACTCTGGCTGGAGGGGATTGACTTGTTGCAAATTCCCTCATTGATATTTGTAATGCCAGGCTTGTGTTTATTCGGATAAGGCAATTTCTTTTTTCAGATTTTATACTCACCTTCACCTAATTTTTGCTGTCCTGATGGTACACTGCAACTGTTATTGTCGCTTCCCATTTCAAGATTATGTTTTCTTAGCTTGTCTCTCTCGTGGTGTGTTTCTTGATTTAAATGTCCTTCATTTCTTTCTTTTATTCCTTGAGTTTTTTCTTTTGCCAGTAATGACTGATGTGGCTATTGTTTTTTCAACTACATGCAGATTTCAGCAAAATATGGCTTCATATCAGAACTTAATAACACAGTCCATGTATGATAAACAACTAGATAGTGGAAAGGGCACTCTTCTTCACCTGTGTGATGATGTGATTCAACAGGAAGTGAGTTTAATACAACATGTTCACTTTTTTGCTCTTTGCAATAATTTCATTTTTGTTTTATTCAATGAGCTATATAATGTGTACGATGGTTCTACTCTCTTTTGAAGGAGATAGCTGTAACTATTCATAACATGCAGTTGACTAATTAATTTGTTTTTTGGTTATCCCTTTAAAATAACATTTCTTGTTCGGAGTTGGGAGAGGGAGTGGGAGTGGGGGAAAGGAGACTGGAGATTTATTCGCAAACTATCACCTTTTCATTTACAAATTCTCAATTTTTTCATGTGGATGTGCTGTTTTAGTAGGATGAGATTATAATGATGCAATTACTTTTATCAGGCTTCTTGTGCTTCATATTCACTCATTTTAGATTCTGAGCATGTTTCTGGCGCATCATATATACAGATCTAGACAAGTCTTCTGTATGAATGTAGATGAAAGAAATGCCATTTTTTTTTTTAAAAAAGTGAAAACCAAATTGATAATGAAGAGAGAATATTTGCAACCTGTGAACCCCATTTCTGTGAGGACAGAATATACTCCAGAAATATTGAGGAATTGCTTCTGAAGATTTTTATGAAGTAATTGTTATCTTATATGTGAACAACATCCAGGATTGGGGATTGTCTTATAGTTAACTATGCACCAACAGATGCTTAAATTAACTCATTTTTTAGGTCAAAGAGGTTGTCATGTCCTTCTTTATATTGATGGAACAGGGCAAAGCTACTAGGCAGGTATGGACCACTCCATCCTCTTTTTTTTTTTTTTAATTGCTCTTGATTATTGGAGGACAGAATCTTCCTCGCACCATTTTTTAGGTATAACTTTGTTATACTGTGAAACAGGATTTGGATTTGCGTTGTGAGCAACTGATTAAAGAAGAGTTTGATGAGAGCTGTAATTTTGATGTGGATGATGCAGTTGAAAAGTTGGAGAAGCTGGGCATCGTTGCTCGGGTAAGAAACAGTTCTCCTGACTGAACTTGGTAGATCTAAATTGGAATTTGCAAATTTATCTTAGCTAAAATGAAAACTTTTCCGTGCACACGCTTACAACTGACGTTGACATCACTCCACATATATACATCCTATAAGGATCAGTTGGATAAGCAGGGCTTTTTAGCATCATCTGAATAAGCTGTTAAAAGATCCTGTTACCCAACCAAAGCCTTTCAATTTGTTGGGCCTGCAGATGGTTTTTATGGAGTTATACTAAAACATAGGACCATAGGGAAATGGACCTATATATCTAAAAGATGATTGGATCAAAAGTTCCATTTGGTCAGGCATCAAACTGGACATGGTGCATTTGGAAGACACCTTTTTTAAAATCATGCACGCTAACAATGTCACGTCTAGTAATTTTTTGAATTTTAGAACATTTTTGCTATTGGATAAACCTACTCCTTGGACCAGGCATGAATTTTCTATGCCATCTTCTGTGTGCGCAAGTTGCTATCGGTTTCTTTTGATCAGGAAGTAAATTTTTGAATACAGGATTCTCTTGGACGATATTTTTGTGTTTCCCTAAGACGTGCTAATGAGATTATTGGCACCACAACTGAGGAGCTCGTTCTCAAGGCACAGCAGGGTGTTATGACTAATCCTTGATGCTGTCCGTGGAAAGATGCGTTTTCCTATCCTCCACCTGTTTCAATCCAGCCTCTTTCTAGGTCTAATAGCTCAAATAGTTATCTGCAGTTGTCAGCTGTGCTTACAAGCATCGCTGGTCAGAACTTGGATGTCCTATTTTACTTGACTGCTTTCCACGCTATTTCTAGCTCCAGTTTCCTTTTTCATCAATGCAAGTTAGAGACGCGAACCAAAGAACTCCTCTGGGGAGGGAGGACATGGGGTGCCAGTGGTGCCTGGAGCTCATTGGCGCTTCAGTTCTGTTAATATTTGTAAATGTTGAATGCATGCGACTTCTCAAATCCCGAGGAAGGTAGTTTTTGCACTTAGTTTCGGCTTTTGTTGGAGGCTTTTTATACTTGCTCATAAAACCATTGTGGGCTTAAATACTTTCATGGTGCTTGGTTATTGTCTTCGCGGCCATCTGCATATAATTTAAGTAAAAGATGAACGAAATTTCCTTTTCAGTTTGGTCTTTCCTTTTATTACATTTGGGTATCGGAAAAACTGAATATGGCACAAAATTCTTCATCAATTGATCTGAAACGCCAAATATTTATCCTTGTCGTCCGAGAATAATCGGGGGGAAAATGATTTACTGACAAATTTTTACACTGAATTTTCAGACATATAATCAGGAATTTGTTTTACTTTTTTTCGAATATAGGATTGTTGTTCAACAGAGTGTAACACGCATCAAGCAAAATCATGTAGTAAAACACCAGTCATGAGTGGTCGTTACTAAATCCGGTTGCAATAAGTACCGAATATATATATATATATATAGAGGATATTTCGAGTCAGGTTACGCATATCGTATTATATCGTCAGAACAGAGCTTGCAAAACGCAGCTATTCCCTCAAACTAGAGACCATTTTCACGTTACCAGCTAAACCGCCAAGATAGTTAAGTACCAAATATCTAATCTAATGTGTTACGACAGAATCCTCAAAACAAAAGGGACAAGTGGCCGGCAAACATTTTCCCGCCGAAGAGAGCGGGCGTTGGCATTCATTCTCCAACCCCTTTGATTTAAAGATATATAATTAATCAAGGCATTCGTTTATCAAATAAAATATTTTGTTTTTCTCTAATCATAATCATAATGGGGAAGAAGAAGAAGAAAGACATAATACACTTGGAGAAGGAATCTGTGATTCCAATTCTCAAGCACAAGCTTATTGCTGCCTTAGCAAACCGCATTAGTATTGGTCTGTTTAATTCAATTTCCCATCTTTTTTTCTTATCAATGCAATGCATGGATGCATGGATTCCAATTTGGGTTGGTTCATTCACAGAACGTGGCAGATCTGATGTTGATGAGTTTCTGAAGCTCTGCCAGAGAGTTGAATACACAATTAGAGCTTGGTACCTTCTGCAATTTGAAGATCTCATGGTAACATTATTAATTGGTGAATATGTTATAGAACTCAAATCTTTAGTTTGTTTCTCTAAAGAAATTTGTCTTTGGTGATCAGCGATTGTATTCCTTCTTTGAGCCTATTCATGGTGCTAAAAAACTGGAGCAGCAGAATCTCACTCCTGAAGAAATTGATGTTTTTGAACAGAATTTCTTAGCCTCCTTATTTCAGGTGTGTATTGCCCGCAACTACACTTCAAAGATTTAAGAACAAAAAACAGAAAATGGCACGATTCCAAACCGGCGTCCAGGGCACTTTCCCACCTCTTTCTAGCAAAGAAAAACAATGTAAAAATCGTAACCAATACCTGAATCTAGCACGTACTTTTCATGATTTAGTTGTTTATTTCTTGCAGGTGATGGAAAAGAGTAATTTCAAAATTGCAACTGATGAGGAGATTGAAGTTGCACTCTCTGCACAATATCGGCTTAATCTACCAATTGTGGTTAATGAAAATAAGGTCCATCTGTGCTCCGGCCTCTTACGCACACATCTACACACATGGCTAGTTTAGAAGTTTGATGATATTGTAATGGCATTCTTGAATGCAGCTTGACAAGAGGCTTTTTACAAGTTACTTTGCAGCGCATCCTCAAGATGACCTTCCATGCTTCGCTGATAAGGTAAATGCTAAATTCCGGCTTGAATATTTCTGAGATATAAGGGATTTTCATTCTCATTCTTTAAATTTTTATGTTTGATGATTTCATTTTTTGAGTAAAGCAATTTTTTCCCACAAACTCACGACAAAGAATCATTGCTTATTTTTTCGTAGTTCATAATCTTTCGACGCGGCTTTGGAATTGATCATTTGAATAGTTACTTTATCATGCCGAAGATAAATACCATCATTTCCCGTTTCTGGAGATGTTTTCTAAAAGTAACAGGGTAAGTAGATGTTTGCTTGTATTATATGCAAGAAAACATTGATTTTCAAGCTTGGTTCTTTATTTTCCCTAATACAAACTTTAATTTTCTGTTTGTAGGTTAAAAAGACTTTTCTTCAGAAAGCGAAATGCGCATATTACCGAAGTTCCAAAATCTATTGAAATCAGCATGGATAACAGTGATGAAGGTTTATATGTTGAACGAATCCGCATCGAGAAAATAAAACTCAGGTTAAGAACTGGAAGTTGAGTCTGAATTTGATTTATCAATCGGTTTAAGGTATTTGCAACCGGGACTCTTCATGTGCTTCTATTTTTCATATTTTTGGCTAATATCTGAAGCAATAACATAATATAAACATTCTAAATAAATTCTGAGAAGCAAGAAGGAATATGCAACAGAAGCTACCTTAGGCTTATATATTGTTCTATCTGTATTCTCTCGGTAGTTATGCTAACATTGGATGGCACAAGGTGCAGTGGCATTTTGTTTTCCTTAATCTGTGTAATAATAGATGAAGTGAGGATTTTTTTTCAGTTATACCCATTAATGGATATAAATAAATGCGTTGTGATTGCTGAATCTTCTGAACATTTAAGAGAATGAATGAACGATTGCCCTGATCACCTGGAAGGAGCACATATTTTGCTGAAGTTACTTTCTAGATTTCTGATGATTCTTGCTGATTTTTGTCATTTCTCTTCTTTTCCTGCAGCATATCTAATCTCCTGGGCAAGGTTACAATCCAAGAACCTACATTTGATCGAATAATTGTTGTTTACAGGTGTATTCATCATATACATTCTTTCTCCTGTTTTGTTTGTTCAATTCTGAGCAATGGTCAGGGTGGTTGTACAGAACCATATTCCTCAGTTACTAATAATCAATTTGCGCTGTTTCTCATTGTTGGTGTGAGCATGAGAAGTAAGAAAGAGCAAATCATTCTTACATAACTAGTAAATTAGGACTAGCATGAAGATTTTGTTTATCCTAATTAGTTCACTTAATTTACGTTCTTCTATTACAGTTTTAAGAGAGCATGAAGAATGAATCATTGTTGTTTAAAAGAACGTAAATCTGCAGGCGAGCGAGTGCCAAAAAAGAAAGAGCACGGAATATTTATGTGAAGCATTTTAAGAGTATTCCAATGGCTGATATGGAGATAGTACTTGTGAGTTCCCTGTTCACTTGCAGTATTGTTGTCGTTATCATCATTGTCGTCATTGTATTTGTTTGGGTGGCGAGGGCGGTGGGAGGGGGCTAGGAGCTTCTCAGAAATGTTTCTGAATATTGACCTTGTGCTGGAACTCTCCTTTAACAGCCAGAAAAGAAGAATCCTGGTTTAACTCCAGTGGATTGGGTTAAGTTCATTGTTTCTGCTGTGATTGGACTGGTCAGTCTTAGCATATCCGTGAATTGAATGAATACCCTTTTCTTTGTTTTGACCTTCTGGTCACGTTAGCCTTACGTTCTTTTTTTCATTTTGCAGATTACTGTAATTGGTTCGCTTAGCAATCCTAAAGCTGACATCCGGGTGATTCTCGCTATCCTGACATCAGTGGTTGGTTACTGTGTTAAAACATACTTCACGTTAAGTGTCTTCTTCTTTATAATCCTTGTCATTCTTGTAGTAATAGAGAATCGGTATCCATACAGAATTTCTACTAAGCAAGCATTCAGTAAAAATGTTATGTGCTGAGACAATCTCTCATCCGATAGGCATGGGAGGAATTTATTTAGAATTCTTGCCCATAATGCTTATTGACCTTACTTTACAGTGGGACTTTCTCAGAGACAGAAGGAACATTGAAGAACGACTAGGGTGGTCAACTGATTAGGAAATATCTGGTGCAATAGGATCTATGCCATACATTCATTCCAAGGCCATGAGCAATTTAGTTATGAAGGCTAACCTTTTTTAGTTTCCTGCAGATTCCAGAATAACTTGGTTTCGTATCAGAGCTTAATCACACAGTCTGTGTATGACAAACAACTGGACAGTGGAAGGGGTACTCTTCTTCACTTGTGTGATGATGTGATTCAACAGGAAGTAAGTTTTTGGCTAATCAATTAATAATTTATATCCAAATTTACCAAGTCGTAATTTCTGAAAGATTCTAGTACGTTTAGTCTTTGAGTTTTGAATCTTTGTGCACAACTAAAATTTTCAGGAGCTCTGCTCTCAATGGAAATTGCACAGAACCAAAAACTTACCATTCTGCCACCTTTCTTGTGCGAAGACAGCAGCATTCTTGTTGAAAATTATTTTACAACAGTAACTAGCAGTTTTGAAAAACAATGGTTAGGTACTATATAATGCTAAAAGAACCCAATAATTTGAATGTGCAGGTAAAAGAGGTGATTGTTTCATTCTTTATCTTGATGGTACAAGGAAAAGCCACTAGACAGGTACAGATTACCTTACAGTAGATTGTTTCCTCTCCTTGCTTTTATGATCTCTGTATGTTGTGAGATTCCTTAGGGCAGGGCGTTGCTGGTTCATAACTTTGCATTGATCTGAAATAGGAACTTGACCAGCGTTGTGAAGAACTCATTACTGAAGAATTCAATGAAAAATGTAATTTCGATGTGGATGATGCACTTCAAAAGTTGCAGAAGTTAGGAATTGTTGCTAAGGTGAACTTTTTTTTTGTTTTCAAATTAGTTGAGACATCATTCTATCAGTGTGTTTCCCAGATATAATTTTCGGTAATTCAATAATTGACAAGAGAAAGTTGAACTCAGGATCCTGCCGGAAAGTACGCATGCACAGACTTGAAGCATGCTAATGAGATAATCGGAACCACAACAGAGGAGTTGGTGCTTAAAGCCAACCAAGGTGATAGCAGTTTTGGACGCTGAGGCGGAAGTGAAGCTCTTCTGATATTTGAGAAATCTAAAGAATCGATGCACTAGACTAGCTACCTGATCATTTGGCTCACAAGTTTCTTCATGCATGCCAAACTCAGGTGCCAACTTTGGCGTACTTTTTTCCTTGGGGGGTTTAAAAACTTCCCTAAACATTAAAATGAATGTTTCATACTTTAGGCATTAAAAAGAAACGAAAGGAAAACCAGAAATCTCCATGGCAGTCAAGTTTGAATTTGAGCTTCAAATACCATACAGCAGTTTCTTCCGACCACCATACTAGTTAGGATAGCCAGCACCGGAAGCATGATTCTCTTCAGATTGTTTTCGATGTATGTGAGGTGGTTGAATTGGCAAGATGGAAATGGTGTCAACTTTTCTAAGTGTGCTTGAATTTCCAGATCTCATTAAATGATTATAAACAAAGGGGATGAAGATATTTCAGCAAACCCACCACACAGAGCTATGTGTGCATAATTCATCACAAGAAATGATTTTAGTGGAGCACTAATCAACCACATGCTATCAATTAACTTATACCAATTGAAAAAACAAAAGAAAATCCATTCCTTCATACTATGACCATTTTGTAAGGACAAGAACTCTGTACAATGCTCCCTTTTGTGTACCTCGCGTCACAGTTGAAGGTTCCGTCTGCTTTACGACCTCAAAAAGCTGTGAAGTAATTCTGCAAGAAAAAAAAAGGATAGTGAATTTTTTTCAATAGGTTAAGGGGATGAAATCTAGAGTGTTCAAACTACTTGGAGTCCAGAAAAATATTAAAGCAATGAGATCAAGGACACCATACCCAACATTAATTCTGGAGATGATCGTCGAACCATAATCCAGGCAACAAAAGTTCCAAGGGAGCGTCACCTGTAAACAACCCAAACCAAAATCTGACACGAGGTTAATCCTAGATTTTAGTTCCCGAGACTTTGATGCATGCCTGGTAGAATCAGAAAATCTTGGATTTATCATCATTGCAAAAGGCTTGGTTTAAAAATACAAAAAAAAAGCACCCGATGGACAAAAAAATCAAGAAAGTGACTCACCTCAAGATATGTGTGATGCCCCATATCCCACATGCGTTGTGAGGAATTTGAATGGTATATAAATAAGCACCTATGCACAATACTGAGTTGGCTTAATGGAGTCTAGTCAGTCTAGGATTCTATAGGTGGTTCTCACCCCCTCTGAGGGTGTATAGCACTTTGTCCTAATCCTGTCAGGTATAAGCAGCAGCTATGTCTGGCTGTCTGCCCATCTCCGTCCCGTGTTGGAAGCCTGAGATCCTTTCAGGAATTGCTGTTACAGGTTCTCCAGGTCCCACTTCAGAGATGGCAGCACTGAAAGTAAGTCAACTGTGCTTCAGGATTTTATCTATTCCAGTTTCTCAAGAACCTGCTTCATCGATGGCAACACTGATTGTAACCGAGTCTGCAGTGCATCTTGAAGCAAGCTTCATGGTTTTAGTTGTTTCAGTTTTTCAAGGACCTGCTTCATGGATGGGCGCACTGAAAGTGAGTCTACTGTGCAGCTTGAAGCAAGCTTTAACATTCCCAACAAATTCTCATTAGGTCCTGCTTCCCACAGTTCTGGCGTGAAGAGCTCTGAGGAGCGTCTCTCCTTGATCAACAACTTGGCCCAAGCAACAATATTGAAACCGTTACCATACTCAGAAAATGATGGATCAAGAGACTTCTTCCCTGACATCAATTCCAACAACACAACCCCAAAGCTATAAACATCTGACTTGTCAGATACCCTGCACGTGGTTGCATATTCTGGTGCAACATACCCAAATGTGCCTGCTACATCTGTAGTGGCATGGGTCTGAGAAACTTCTAAAAGTTTGGCCAACCCAAAGTCAGACAGATAGGCGTTAAGCTCCTCATCCAACAGGATGTTACTAGGCTTGATGTCACGATGAAGAATGCGGGGTACGCATGAGTAGTGGAGGTAGGCTAGAGCTTGTGCAATATCAAGAGCTATCTTGTGAATCACTGGCCACTGTACATTTGTGTCTGGCCTGTCATGTATGAAGGTTTCAAGGTTTCCACCAGAAAGATAGTTGTAAATTAAGAACATTTCAGCCTCTGCCACATAATACCCAATCAGAGTCACAAGGTTCTTGTGTCGAATTCTGCCCAATGTTCTGATCTCTGCATCAAACTGTTGAATGCCTTGAAATCTGCCAATGGAGAGCCTCTTTACGGCTATGAAGTAACCTGGGACCAATTCAGCTTTGTAAGTTGACCCAAAGCCACCTGTACCTATCAGGTTTCTCATACTGAAATTCCCAGTAGCTCTGACCACACTATCATAAGTCAATTCAGCCGGAGCATCTGCAAAAGTCACAACTACTTTTCCCCTCAAGATAGAGAGTCTCCAAGACTTTTTCTTGCCATAAAAACTGAACAAAACTACAACCAATGATACACAGAGTACAACTGAAGCAGAAGTCACCCCTGCAATCAAAAAGGATTTCTTTCTGTGATTGCGCCATTTTCCATCTCCATGTGACTGCTGAACCTCTCCAGGTGGTGTGTTGGAGGATTGATCCAAGCACTTATCCAAAAGAATATTCCCTCTAAACCAATCACAATCAATTGGGTGTTGAAGGTGGGGTATATGACCAGAGAGGTTATTGAAAGAAACGTTTAGGACAACGAGACTGGAAATATTCGAGAAAGGTGGAGGTATCGCCCCAGAAAGATCATTGTTATTGAGTAACACAATCTCCAGGTTCTTAGCGCTCGTCAAACTCACAGGTATAGATCCTGTTACAGCGTTATGAGAAAGATCCAAAACTGTAAGAGAGGACAATTGACCGAATTCAGATGGAATTTCTCCTGTTAAATTGTTCATTCCAAGAAGAACTGATCTCAGAAACCTCAAATTTCCCAACTCATTAGGAAGAGAACCAGAGAGTCTGTTTCTTCTCAAGTCTAAACATCGAAGCATTCTCAAGTTGCCAATACTGGGAGCTAGAAAACCACTGATCTCATTATCTGCTGCTTCAAATTCCCTTATTGGTAGACAATTGAGAAGCATATCTGGTATCTCACCTGATATATGGTTCGCACTCAAGTTAACAGAGAAACTCAGCAGATCATTACAGTTTGAAACTAGTTTACCAGGAAGAGACCCGGTAAACCCGTTACTACTCAGTAACAATCTGTATGAAGTTCTATTTTTACTCACCAAGAATTCTTCTCCCACCGAGAACAAAGGCAATGAACCGACAAAATGATTCCAACTGAAATCATGGACAATCACGAAGTCTGCACCGGCCATGGACCCCAAAAGGGTATGGGAACCCCAAACAGGAATGTTAGCGTATGCAATCTGTATATCCTCCACATAAAAAAAATTAGGATCTTGACCATAAGAGATTATGCTAGTATCACAACTGCCTTTTCCAAAAGTTGGAACAGCACCGGATATGTTATTCTGACTAACATTGAAATAGATCATGCAAGGAACTTGCAGCTGCATAGGCAGGTCACCAGTCAAATAATTAGAACTCAGATCCAAGAAAGTAAGGTTCTTGCACATCACCAGCCCCTTTGGCACAACACCTCTGAGAGAATTCTGCCCCAAATGCAAAACTCTCAGCGAGCACGAGTCACTCCAATTGTCAGGCAACCGCCCATCAAGATTGGCCCTAGGCGCCCACAAAATCTGCAAACTCGGAAGCATCAACACCTCCTGAGGAACACCCCCTTCAAAAGCATTGAATTCTAATCTAAAACCATCCAAGTTACCACCAGTCCCCCCATTATCACCAACAAAATTACTTGAATTAGTCAATACAAGAACAGACAGTTTCCTGCAATAACCCAACTCCTTGGGGATGGTCTGAGTCAAACTGTTAGTAGAAACATCAAGAACACGAAGTTCCGGAATCTGACCTATCTCTGCTGGAATGGGACCTTGTAGAATGTTCCCATCAAGCAACAAAGTCCTCAAGTTCTTGCAATGACCAATATCCTTTGGAATATTATTTTCCAAGAGATTATTAGAAAGCTTCAAGTGCCTTAAAAACAAGCACTTACTTGAACTAACAAGTTGCATTCCACCAGTCAGCCTATTATTCGACAAATCAATAACTCTCAACTTTCCAAAACCAATCAAAGTAGCAGGGATATCACCAGTGAAAGAATTAAAAGACAAATTAAGGAAGCGAAGAGAGTGAAGGTCAGTGCTTATCTGTTGAGGAATCTTGCCCGAAAAATTGTTCCCTTGAAGCTCCAAAACCTCCAAGAAGCTCAGCTTGGCGATACTACCAGCTGGGATCTCACCGGAAAAACAGTTGTGAGAAAGGACAAGAGTTCGCAGGTAGGGCAAGTTTTGGATGGACTCCGGCAGAGTTCCAGAAAGGCGAGTAGTGGAAGTGCCAGAGAAGTTCAAAGCTATAACTACTACTTCTTTAGTAGTGTTAGAAGATTTTTGACAGGTGACACCATACCAGGTGCAGTAATCAGGATTGGTAGTCAGGTTCCAGGAGGAGAGAAGATTTGAAGGGTCCCCGAGAATTGAATTCTTGAAACTTAAGAGAGTGCCACTAGTTGAGTCATTAAAAGAGAGAGCTTCAGCTGAAAATGTTGCTGCTAAGCCACCAACAAAGAGAAACCAGGCTGCAGCTACTACTACCATTGTTGACTTTTGAATGATTTTACAGATTTGAAGAAGAGATGGGATGGGATTGATTGTTGGATGGATCTAGAAGAAGTGGGGAGCCGGGGAGAGCAAGACGATGAAGAAGAAGAAGAACTCTAGTCTACTCCCTTCTTCGCAGGAACAAGACAAGAAAAGCCGGCGTAAGCCACGGGGTTGGCTTTAGTTTTGTTTCCGTACTTTAATACCTTGTTTTCTTGTCTTTGCTTTGTCACCCGACATGCATCGCTACCATCTCATAATTTGAAATTAGTCAAAAAAATAGTTTCAAAAAGAAAATTTCAATAGCCTTTGGATTTGGATAATCAATCCCATTTATATCCTCACTACTGTTTAATTAATCGCTGGTTTT
>Ga0325414_1004851_pt1 | contig 14121 bp, 11 predicted proteins | sample PopdelMetagenome_8_FD_206183 | JGI IMG/M metagenome (GOLD analysis project Ga0325414, IMG submission 206183) | Populus deltoides microbial communities from Bellville, Georgia, United States - Leaf-PdKOR-R3 | ecosystem: Host-associated > Plants > Phyllosphere > Phylloplane/Leaf | place: USA...
AGTATTACATTCCATGTATTACAATGCATATAATTTTCTAAATGTTATTCTATATGTGACAACCTTACTCAACAAATAATCCCTATGTTTATTCTTGGTCCTATACATATGAATTTTCTCAAATAAACTATTGTGCGCATAAATATGAGGAAAAAATCACAAGTGAATAATCCCCATGTTCCATTTTCCTTACATGATCATTGAATTTAAACGGTAGCATGCCCTTAGAGAAAGGATTTGCGATCAACATTCCCACAACAAATGCAATGTCAAACCTTGTACAGACCTGCTTTCTACAACAGGAGCATATGAAATGTTCTTCATTTCTTTCCTTTCAAGATCATTTTTTCAGGCATTGGTTCAAATTGAACCTATCACCCTTAACAATGAGAGTTACATTTGATGAGCAATCATTCATCCAAAATTTCTCAAAAACTTTATTGATAAAGGTTTCTTGAGAACCAAAAACGCTTTTAAATCTGTCTTTATAAAGCTTCACCCATATCCTTTATGTAAAAAGTTTTAGAGAGATTGTTTCACCTCATGCAACAAAACCTTATCATTGGCCACAAGTAGAATATTATCCATGTATAAAACAAGAAAATAAATCTTACTCCCATTGACCTATGATGTTTTCTACAAATTCAAATGAAGAAATTACATCATGGAATTTAAAGTATCATTGTCGGGACACTTGTTTTAAACCTTATATGGATTTCTTGAGCTTGCAGACCAAATGCTCACCATCACTAGAAGAGAATTCCTCAAGTTGTTTTACGTAAACCTCCCATCTAGATCTCTATTGAGAAATGTAGTTTTCACATTTATTTGTTGCTTTTATAAGTCAAAATGTGCTATTAATGCCAAAATAATACGCAAAGAATCTTTCTCAGGTATAAGGGAGAAAGTCTCTGTGTAATCGATTCCTTTCTTTTGAGTGAATCCCTTAGCAACGAGTCTTGTCTTGTATCTTTCAATGTTGCCCAATGAGTATATCTTTGTCTTAAAGATCCATTTACATCCAATAGCTCTTGCATTATTAGGCAACTCAACAAGATCTCAAACTCTTAGTTTTCATAGAATTCATCTCTTTCTTCATGTCATTGTACCAGAACTTTAATTCTTTCAACTTATAGCCTGTGAAAATGATTCAAGATCATTTTCGGCTGCAATGTTATAGTCATATTCTTGTAGATACACAACATAATCATTAGGAATTGTTGATCTCTTTGTTCTAGTAGATATTTTCAATGTTGTGTCATCATCTTCTTGAGAAATATTTGGTTCATCTGGTTATTCAGAAATTCTTGGTAATGCATGAATTACCTGATCTATTGGAATGTTGTCAACAACTTGTGGAACTTCAACGATTGATCTTTCAACAACAATTTATACTTTGGGGATGTTATGAACAATAACCAATTTATCATTTGATGTTGAAGGTTGTGATTTTGAATGATCCTTTTCACAAATTATGTTCCTGATTTGATAGCTCCTACTGATCAAGTCATTTTCAAGAAACTTTGCATTTCTTGATTCTACAATTCTAGTGTTGTAGATGAACAATAAAATCTGTACCCTTTAGATCTTTTAGCATATCCAATGAAATACTCACTAATGGTCCTTAGACCCAACTTTTTTTTCTCATGGATTATAAATTCTTACTTCAGACAGGCATCCCCAAATGCACACATGTCACAAACTGGGTTTCCAATCTTTTAATAATTCAAATGGAATTTTTGGAACAACCTTGGTTTGAACTCGATTTAATATGTGCACTGTTGTATTTAATAGGTAGATTGGAGTTGCTAAACATACTCCGTGCCATGTCCAATAATGTTCGGGTTTTTTTTTCTGCTACACCATTCTGGTATGGTGAACCGGGCATGGTGTATTTAGCAACCATCCTATTTTCTTTAAAGAACTTTGAGAACGGACCAAGTACTTGCCCATCCTCTGTGTATCTGCTATAATATTCTCCACCTCTATTTGACCTCACAATCTTAATTTGTTTCTCGCATTGTTTCTCTACTCCAAGTACTTGCCCATCCTCTCTGTATCTGCTATAATATTCTCCATCTCTATTTGACCTCACAATCTTAATTTGTTTCTCACATTGTTTTTCTACTTCAGTCTTAAAAATCTTAAAGACACCTAATGCTTCGTTCTTGTTATGAAGCAAGTAAAGTTACATGTATCGTGAATAATCATCTATAGAAGAGATGAAGTATTTCTAACCATGTGAGTCTATGTCTGGATTACATAAATCAGTATGAATGATTTCTAATATGGATGAACTCCTATTGACACCTTTCTTTGACTTGTTGGTTTACTTTACCTTAATGCAATCCACATAAGTTTCAAAGCCAGTAAAAGTATCCATCATTTACTAATCTCTTAATTCTCTCTATGAAGATATGTTCTAGTCTCTGGTGCCATGACTAGAAGAATCCTCGTTAATAACACATCTTTTAATGTGAGTGTGAGCATGTATTGAACTATAAGTGACATTATTTTGCAAAGTAATGCAATAAAACCATCATATAAAATATCATTTCTAACAGTATTAAATTTATAAAATAAACTGAAAGTTTCTGAAAACTTAATGAAATATCCAAAAAGTACAAGTCTTGAAACTAAAATTAAGTTTCTAGAAAATCTTGGAACATAAAAAGTCATTTCCAACTCTAAATCAAAACCATTACCTAGAATTAAATAGCATGTTCATATAGCCTTCACATGTGAACACATCTTGTTTCCTGAATAAATGTTTTGCTTATTTCCCATTGGTTTCATTAGGTTTCGCATACCTTGCAAGGTATTTGAAATATAAATTGTAGAATCAAAATCAATCCACCATGTGTTATAATTAACATCAACCATATTAGATTTATAACAAACAAATGAGAATGAAATACCTTTCTTTTCAAGCCATTTCTGAAATTTAATGCTTTCCTTCTTCATGTCATTTTTTTACAAAAGAAACATGCAGATTTCTCTTTAATGTCAACTTGGAGGGGCATTTTACCTTTCCTTTTTTTATTGGCTTAAGTTTTGTCTCCCCTCCCCCCTGTGTTGCTAGCATTGCACTTTCTCCTAGTTCCATTACCAACCTCCCTTCCTCTTGAACACACATGGTCATGAGTTCATTAATTGATCATTTGTCTTTATGTGTGTTGTACAAGATCTTGAAAGGTCCGTATTGTTGTGGGAGAGTATTCAAGATATAGTGCACAAAAAAGGATTCTAACATCTCAACCTCAAGATTATTTTAATTGAGCCATTATGTCCCTCATCTGCATGATGTGCTTGCGCACACCTCTCACACTAGTGAGTTTTATAGATGAGAACTTCATAATTATGGTGCTTGCTAGTGACTTATCTAAAGTGACGAATTGATCATCAATTTCTTTTAGCAAATCACAGACTTTCTCAAGCTAATCAACCGAACCACGTATACTAGTGGATATTCTAGTTTTTATGAACTTCATATTGAGATGATTATATCACTCTCAACGTTCATAAAGTGCAATATCCTTTGAAGTGTTGGTATTAGTAATTGTAGGTTCATCTTTTCTAATTTGCATAATCCATGTTCATCCACCCTAAATGAAGGATAATATCTTCGTTCCATACTTTATAGTTATCACCTTTTAAATCGAGAATATCACAACAAATATAAGAGAAATTAATAGGTTGTATAATTGCAAAAAGAAATTTAAAGTTCGAGGAATAAATAAAATTCCATAATTTACCAATGTAATTCATGCTAAAATTGAATCTAATGATATAAAAATTGCATGTGGGCCAAAATTTTAATTCAAGCATATTCAAATGTATCTTTAAATATATTATCAAATTATGTATGTAATTTATAATTTTGTGGGTATAGATTATGAGAATAATTTGATATTCTATTATAAACCTTTCAATAAAACTATCAAATTATGTAATTAATTTATACTTGTGGGTATATTATAAAAATAATTAGATATTTTAATCTAATTAATTATATAAATATAATAAAAAATTCTTGTGGGATAATATTTATTATATTTAGTATAATTAATTACGATTAATGTCTGTAATTCTTTTTGTGATCGTAACATAGCATAATATATAATTTTATTTAATTAAAAATGTTGCGGCTAATTTCTAATTATTTAAAATTATATAGATCACTAGACATTAAGTTAAGGCATAATTTTATATAAAATAAAATAAAATAATATGCTACCTCTTTTTTTTTATTCATAAAAGCAACACTAAATAAAATAAAAATAAAGCCATGAAAATAAATCATACAAAAAATAAAAATGATAACCACGCAAATTAAAATTACATAGCCCGAACATTAAATGATTATAAACCTTTTGACGATTTATAATCATATGAAGCATCAAAACAACCCATAAAATAAAAAAACCCTAAAATGTTTATTTTTAACAAAAATGGTTTTCAATTTATTCCTACCCTACCAGGCATGTTGATGGCAATTTTTTCCTTTGCTACTAGGCATGTTGATGGCAAGGCATCATATTCATGGCATTTATTGAAACTTATTCCTCCATAAACTAAACTTTCAAGTCATAAATAAAGTCAAGTTAATCATTAATTTAATTTGGAATCAAGGTTGTTCTTAAAATTTTTAAGGCATATAAAATACCATGGAATAAAAAAATCAATTGACCACTAAATAATTTTATGACAAATATAATTAAATAGATTAATTAATTTCTTTGAGCACAAAAATTCCTGGACAAATACATCTACATGGATATAAGGCAGATGTATTATTGTTGTGGTTTTGATATCATCCCTTAGATTTAGTAGATCTAAACATGTTTCTAAAACAATTTGTATTTAAATCTAATGCAGAAAAATAAACAGATAAAAAATATACCTCTTGTCATTGATGAAAAACACTTACGGAGTTTTTTATTTTTTTTTAAAAAATTTTTGGTACTTCTAAACTCTAACACATTCAAGTTTATTTAATGGTGTATTTCTATAAGTAAAAGTCAGCTTAGAAATAAAAAACCTGTCTTTATATAACCGGAGTTCCATTTAAGTACTATTGATATGCTATTAATTTATGAAATATTAATATGGAGTTAATTTATTGGATCAAATATTAAAATTCTTGAAAAAAACAAAAAAACATAACTTTTAACATGTTTTCGGAGAAGATACTGCACTGTGTCTGCTGCTGTCAGATGCCAGAAGAATTGAGGCCATTATCTGGTGTGTATTGCATGTGAGTATATTGTTTGTTTGACCCACCAAAAATGCAACATTCTTTCTGGGCATCTTCGTACGTTCGAAAAGCTTAGAAAATAGAAGTAAAAAGAACTCAGAGTAGACAACTTGAGCACAATACGCTCAGTTGTCTATATTCTTGTGCGTTATTGGCTTTGCTTGTGACTTTCAGCTGTTTTCATCAGCAAGCTCCTGTACCTTTTGAAAAATATTGCTTCCACAGTTTTTGTCTTCCCTTTGAATGTCATTCAATTTTTTCTCCTCATTTTTCAGAATGCTTCCTATCGGCTTCGTCATGAAGATCTCTAACCTATAGATAAAGATTTGGGGATATATAGTTGCTTATCTTGCAAATCCTTTGGGGACTCCGCATGTTCCTAGATGTTGCTTGGTGTCACGAGTGGAAGTGGAACTTTAATAGGAGAAAACTGGTAGAGTATTGATTTTTCAGTATGTGGTTTGTAATTATATAGTAAGACCTTCGTAAAAGCATACGAAATTTTTGTTCAGGGGTATTCGGGGACTCGATTTTAAATAGTGAACAGAAGCTGCAATCTCCTCTACGCATAGAATGTTTTGATGTTTTTCCCTTGTTGTGCTCTGTCACCTCTGCCATAAAGAGATCATCATCAGCATCTTCATGATATCCTATGTGCTCGTTCTGTGTTGTCTGGTTCATAGATATCATTTAAGATGCTTTCGATTTCTGAAGAAGACATGAAAATGGGGAGCTAATGCTCTCATCTGCTGACACATGTTGGAGTTACATGAAATCCCTTGCCCTTGTGGGATATATTCGAAAAACTTATTGATTATCAAAGACTTGTATCATTCAAAGTAGAATTATCTGGGGTGTCAAATGTCTCAGGGTTTACAATGTTTTATGTCTAGTTAAAGAAATAAAGATATAAAATAAATATGTTTTTGAAATAATTTTAATAGAAGAAAATCCTTTCCGGTAAATGACAATATATAATTTAGCACTCCTTCATATGAATCATTTCAACTTAATATGCAAGTGAATTTTTTACCCATGATGTCACACTGACATACAGCACATGAAGCAGCAGAGATTAAGATTTTAATTTTCTTTTTCTACTCCATTTGATATATTGAACTACGAAACAAAAAGAAGGCAATTTAATCCAGTGTAGTACTTCTTGAAGGCTCCAGGGATGTAAACAAGCACCAAAAGGCCAGGTTAGCCACAGCAAGGGCTCTACCAATGTGGAGCCTCCTAGTAGATCCTCCGTAATCCTGCTCCACCTTTGTGATCTCATTCCTCAACCAATCCACAAGTGTGAAAATCCTCCTTGAATTATAAAACTCAGGCACAAAAACACGTATTGGGAATTGGGATCGAAAACCTATCTGAAAATGCCCTTCCTTCCATTAAAACCTGAGCTGCTGGTGCTGCAGCTTTGATTCCTTCTTTATCTCCCTCGAAAATGCCTTCAAAGATGTAAGCTAGGGGAAGAAAGAGTCCAACAATAGCACCAACAAACACGTATGGGCCGAGAATCTTGGTTTTTGGGTAAAAAACTAGACTCTCTTGGAGGGTTGATAGTGGTGGGGAATGCAACTTTGGAGAAAAAAATGCATTTAAATAATGGAAAAGACAAAAAAAGCAAAGTCTTGAGGGCTTACCATGCCACAAAACCAGCTTTCTTTGAAAAGGTAGTGCTTTTAGGGTTTTTCAACGAAGACAGGTCTTCTTGGAGTTTCTGTTCTTGTTCTCTTTCATTTGGAAGGCTTATGTCACTACTTGAAGGGCCAACACCACCTGACATTTTGCTCTAGTTTTTCTTTGGCTAATTTTCGAGTGAACCAGGTTATGTACAGCGAAAAGAGGAAAGGAAATGGAGATACGAACTCTAGTAGTGAAATTTAAGAGGAGAGAGAGAGATGGGAGATATGATCAAGAAGAAAGGTGTGAGGCAAGGAGAGTGTACAAGTGGCAGTTTGTGAGGAGTTTAAGGTGGAGAACTACTTGGCTCGTGTTAGTGTGGAAATCGTGAGCATGGTTTTCATCTTCTTGGTCGAAGTGTTTGCAAATTTTAAGGCCTCAGATTTGCGCCTTGTCACTGTTTCAGCTCTTGGTTCTTACCGATGCAAAAAGCTAGGTTTCGGAGCTTAATTGCCAGTGTTTCCTTTTCTGTAGTGGTGGTGCTACAGGCAATGAGATTAGCAAATGTAATAGCTGAAGTTCAGCAATGGGTGATCTTAAATCCCGCCATGTCAACGAAAATTCTTGTAAGAAATTCGGTGAGCTTTAACCAAGCTCAGGGGAACCTGGGAACCTATCTTTTTTGATAAAAAGGAATGAAATTTTTAATATTTAATTTCATTCAAGTAATGTCTTCATCCATGTACAGATTTTTTGAGAAGAATTGATTGAACATGTAGGTTTTCAATTTGCTCAATTGGATTTAGAAAGCCCTATTCCATCAGTTTCAAGATGTTATGCGTCAAGAATCACCTAGATCAGAAGAATCACCTAAATTATAATGGCCATACACCCACGTTATTAAAAAAATTACCTCGATCAGTCTATATCAACTAATGAACAATGGCTTCAAATGAATACATAGCTACATTCGCTAGTCCACATTTAGGCTCCATTTTCTGCTGAATGGTTACCCCAGCCACCAAAAAGGAACCCCACAAGGAGGAACGAAGCAATGCCAAGAAAACAAAATTTATTACACAAAAATTTGGACTCTTAATCCAAAAATACCTAAGTTTAGTTTTCTATGACAGGAAAAAAAAAATGGCGGAATAGCAAAAAAGGGCGAAACCTTTCTTCAACTTTCTGACAGAAGACCATCGGTAAAACTGGAACCTCTGCTAAGAATGCAACAATGATAATACTGTGCACATCCATAAAATAAAAATATCCCTTTCTCTTCTCCATCTTATATTAAATGATCGTTCTTTGTTTCGGTATATACTTTAACTTGACACCATTATCAGGCTTTGTTTTATACTTGGCTCTACCAGCTCCAGAAGTTGAAGACTCCTGTGCCTCCACATTAACCAACTGATTTTCTGCACTGCTGATATCGTTGTGCTTACTTGTATCCGATGAATGATTTGTAGCAATTTGATAGTCTGGGGATAGAGCCAATTTCACATGTTCAGCAGCAATGGCCTCCTTCCACCCTACAGGAGATATATAGCCAATCAGATTGAGAAGAGGCCAAGCAAATTAAGCTATGAACATATAAGAGCAGAATGATGACACAATACGGTGGGAAAAGGACTATACAAGTGCAAGTGCAAACAAATATGAACTTACTCTCTGCAAGAAAAGCCCTTGCTTCATGGCTTGTAAACTGCAAGACTCCTGGAAGAAGCCCTCCGGGTAGAGAACCATTTTCCATCCCACCAAAAGTATTGTCCATGGCACATGATCTTGGAGAGCTGTCATTGAAGTTCTGATCCTCACCCTTCCCATCAATGTTGTCGTGTTGGCATTCTCTACTGCCATTTTCAACTAGCATTAGATCTTTCGATCCATTTCGACTAACAGGCCTCCAAAGCTTTACTGTTGAACGATTTGTGCCACATTGAACTGAATCAGGTCTGTTGTGCTTCTCCTGCACATTTTTCTTCTTTAGAATTTCATGCTCTACCAGGCAATCATCTCGGGCTCCATCCAAATTGTTACCTTCATCATGGCTACAATCTCCAAGTGTGACAGATATAGAACCAATCAGAACCTCCCCCTTCTTATCATGATCCAGTACGGTTACTACTTCCTTTTGCACTCTAGCTTTCAAACTCTCCCCATTATATTCTGGTTTAGGTTTTCGGCTCCATTTTCTGTTGCCATTCATTACAGGTCCAGGCTTAAAATCCCTTAGATTTCCATGCTTCTGTATGGTGCCAGGTTTTGGGGCGTGAGAATTTTGATTAGCATGGAAACCATATGACAGATGATTCCGCTGTGATTTTAAAGGACCATGCCATCGAGCAACAACAATATGCATATGACTCTTTCCTTGTAACATTGACCGTCCACCACCACATCCCATCTGATTTTCCAAATCAAAATCTTCATCTGTTCTTGGTAGTTGTAAGGGTTCAAGAGATGAGGGAACATCATCTGGCAGAATCTCTGAACCAAGCGTATCAGAATCAGATATAGCCAAAGGACAGGATTGTTCAGCTTGAGGCACAGCCTCCAGTGTGTCCTCGATACACTCCTTATCATCAACCTTATCATCTAGCCTTTGCTCCTTCTCTTTCTGTTCTTTGAGCCTCAGTTTTTTCTGCCTCTTCCTTTCCAGGAGTTCAACTTGCCTTCAAAATTTAGGAAATAAAATGAATAAAATATGTTTAGGGAAACCAAATTCAAGAGTCAAGTTTTTCGAGCCCCACAGCAAAACACAAAAAAGTTCTGGCTAATGGAACATCTATAATTCTAATGCACTGAAGAGGTTTGTTTTTAAGAATTCAGGTAGTACTGAGGAAGATATTATTAGGTGGTGTAATATCTGAGCAACACCCTGATGGTTGAACAACTAATCTTAAACTGGTTCCATAACAGTTCAACGGACAGTCCAATTTTCGGGAGATAGGTTTGAGAGCTTAATAGAAACTAAGAAAACAGCAGATCCAAGCAAATAAAAATCCTGATGAGACAAAAGAGCTCTTATCAGTGTATGTCTCTACTTTATGCTGTGTTTTTTACAGTGGGGCCGTTTGATATTCTTTTACTTGAAATAATGAATCATGTAATTTCCATGAAGATTAAACCATGAGCAGCTCCAACCACAAATGTCAAGTTCATTGAGAGTAGGATCACAAACGCTCAAACAATCAAAACAAGAGAATAATCACAAGGAATGCTTCATTGACTCTCAAATGATCATAAAAACCTAACAAGAAAGAGCAAAACAAATCTCCTCCTAAACTTTTTTTCTGATTATCTTAATTCTTGCCTTCCATCTTAATTTTTTCTTTCCTGTATGATATCATCAATGGATCCTTGGATATGAAAAGATTCTAATAACTATCAAAGATAAACAAGTTCAAGAGCAAACTATACTCGCAATATAAGATACAACATAAAGCAGCATCATAAGTTCAAGGTATAAGTGTGAACTTAGGTTGCACCTTCTTTGTGCAGCTTCCTCCTCCTCCACGAGCAACTTTTGGCACCTCAAAGCTTCTGCATCCTGGTCTGCAAGCCATGCATTAATCTGAATACAGAGAATCACAGATGCAAGAGCAAAGTACATCAACACATTTCTGAATGCAACAGTGCATAAGGAATGTCTGTGGTGCATGCAACACCAAAGCACTGGTATGTTATGATAACTGGAACTTTGGAAGTAACTGAGCCCAAAAGAATGAAAAGAAAGGAAAGAAACATACCAATTTCTGTTCCACCACAAAGCCTGTGCAAGCAACTATGTTCTTTGTTTCAAGCCCTATCTTCCCAGCTCCTCCATCAAAAATATATTTTTGTATTAATACAGCTGTTCCACATAAAAAGGTATTTTCACTTGCATCATCAAGAGTACTGAAGAGTTGCCCAGAAGACAAAGGAAACCTGGAGGGCCTCCCCTGGACAAGATCCTATCATGAATGAGGATACATCACATTTTTAGGATAAATAATATGGCAGATGAAAACTACACAAAATCCAGAGGAAAAACAATGACAAGGGAGGATGCTCCCTTACCAAAAGGTCAGAACCAGCTCTCCAACAAGATTGAGTAAGTGAAGAGATCCCTGGTTTCCGAATAACTGTCATCAATGACCTTATAATTGAAGACCCTGGAACTTCCTAGTAAGAAATTAAAGAAAACAGGGAAAATGTTTACACAATAATTATAGAATGACAATGGATTGCATTGAAAAGAAAAGGCAAAGACTCCAACTCCAGATGTTTATTAGTCAACGTATAAAAATATCGAACAAATGAAGACACTCAGCAGCTAATATCACTAACTCAACTGAAATCAATAGAATATACCTCAAAAGTCACGTCCTTGAATGATAAGATTTCCTTTGCCTCATCCTCAGAGAGCTGATCAAAATTAAAAGATACTAAAATTCTGCATAAAGAGAGATGGGTTCAGCCAAACCTTCCTAAGGGGAAAATACTTTACCTTATCCCAAAATGCTCCTAACAAGTCCCTATTTTTGGCAGAATCCTACAAGGAAAAACAAAACATCTTTCAGAGCAATTTATTGCATGTAAATTAACAAAGAGAGTAGCTATAAACAAAACTATTTGATAGGAAAAATCAACTTTGACGGAACTGAACATCTGACCACGATGAACACCAGATTTACAAGTTCCAAAACGCCCAAAAAATGTTAAAGCAGCAGGACTAATAAAAGAACAGGCATGTCTGTGAAGTGAAATGAATGAAACCTTATCAAGTCTTTTCAATCGATGATGAACCCGCAAGTGTCTTCTATAGTTAATGGAAGAACAAAATTCTCGGGAACACTTGCTGCACTTTTGCATCTGCGCCTTCAAAGGAGTGAGCAAAGGCCAACCAGGGTAATCTGCGAAAATGAAAACCAAGGAAATCAACAAGCTGATTCAATGTCAAACAACGCCATATGCCAACCTTGACCCAAAAACCCACCGACAGTATCAAGAAGAAACCACTACTTATGAATTATGATTCATTTAGACAATATCTAGTACCTGGCTGATCGAGAGCATGGAGTAATTGGATCCACTGAACAGGGTTATCATTCGGCCTTGAAATAGAAAGAAGCGGCTGTTTTCCAATGGCATCCCTGATGAATGTATCTAGGGAAGATTCATTCCCCTCACCCGGTCTCATCACATCAATAATACTGCTCACAGGTTTCACAACTGGCATTTAACACAGCAACTGCACACACAAAAAAAGAGAGAGTTAAGAACTGATTCAAAATCCTCAATTTACCAAACTAAAAAGGAAATGGGCTCTAGATCAGAAACATGAAGGATAAACAGTGACAACACTTCCATTTCTATGACATTCATAATGAAATTTCCATAGAAACACATAAAGATTAAAACTTTTTCAAACTGAGAAAGACTATTAAACTCTACAACAGAAATAAATGAAGAATTACAGCTAAACAAGCCAATATCAACATATATTCAGTACCAAATCACCATAAAAATTATAAAAGCCAAAAGGGCATCACACAAAATTCAAGAAATGATGCTTTATATCTGCATTTCTAAGAGACCCCACAATTCAGAATTCAGTTTATCAACAGCTAGACCGCATAACAGAAATTAAACACAAACACACACACACAAAACCCTTTTTTTCCTCAAAAAAATAGCATGGTTTACGCGGTCTGTGATGAGTTCTTGAAGGTGACGTACCCAGTGAAAAAGTTGAAAGAGAGAGAGAGATCGGAGAGATTTGGATTCTCCGGGAGAGAGAACAAAAAAGGTGATGAAATTGATGATCGGCCGATTAAACAAGAAAACAAAGGAGAAAAAAAAAGCGAGAGAGAGTTTTGAGGAAGAGAACTGGAAGTAAGAAAAAACACCCAGCTTTACATGTATATTTTATATACGAGGCAAATATAGAACCTTTTTATCTTTTTTACATACATATATATATATATATATATATATATCACTAGGTATTAAGGTATTGAGACGTTGCAATTTTTCGAACTCTAGGGGTGATGATAAAATCTTGTGTACTATAGGAGTAGAAATAGAATGTTAATAAAGTTTTGAGGACTAAAATGAAGTTTATCTATTAACACAGGACATGATCGTGACATGTGAAAAATTCCATCGCACTTGGGGAAGAGAGAATGGATGACATCATGTGATAGACGAGCACAATAAGCCCTATGTTGTTCTTTAATAATTAACTAGTTATGTTAAATCTAAAAGTTTATCCACTCTTTGAATTAAATAAATAAATAAATTATTTTTAATAATAACTAAGTATATATTTGATAAAATTAAGAAACAGATATAAATTAAAATATTTGATCTCGATATATTTATCTAATTGTGTTTAATAATTTTGTTTATTAAAATTAATTTTTTATTTAATTAAATAATAGCAGAAATAGAAACACACATAAAATTAATTGAATAAAATTAAAGGAAAAGGAATATCTCATGAGATTGCACTTATTAGAAATATCATCCAAAAATAAAATTTAATTATATAAAACATAAAAAAATTATACATGACTTACAATAACCTCTTACTAAATACAAAAAAAATAATTAAAAAAAATACTATTTAAAAAATATTAAATACAAAACATGGAAAGCAGAGAAAAAAGGTATTAATTTTAATCCAAATAAAAAAATATTTTGAAAAATATATATTTAAAAAAAAACAAAACTAAACACAGAAAGAAGTCATGAATCACTAGGCTTAATCCATCACACGGGCCCAAATTTTTTTTAATGTAATTGCGCCCCATTATTTTTTGAAAAAAAAACTACCAAACAACGTGTTGTATAATATTCCTTAAATTTTGACTATTATGGTGACTGGAAAAACAGATTTTATATTTTTTGACATAGAGACTCATTTTTAATATATTTTTGACCGAATAAATTTTAAAAAATGTCTAAACACTTTGAGAAACTCATAAATAGCTTTAAAAAAACACACGAAAAACCAAAATCAACTCAAAATCAAAATTCAGCTCAAATCTAGTTTTTTAGGTAATTTCAAGGCATAAAATACACAAGTGGAACTTCTCTCATTAAATAAAACCCCTTAACACTAAAATTGATCATTTTAATGGCCAAACTTGGTCTCAATATCATTTTTATAGTTGTGATTTGATTTAAAAACACAAGTTTAATAAAAATTATAAATTGCAACTCTTTTGTAAATAATATTTAAA
>Ga0325414_1004855_pt1 | contig 14118 bp, 8 predicted proteins | sample PopdelMetagenome_8_FD_206183 | JGI IMG/M metagenome (GOLD analysis project Ga0325414, IMG submission 206183) | Populus deltoides microbial communities from Bellville, Georgia, United States - Leaf-PdKOR-R3 | ecosystem: Host-associated > Plants > Phyllosphere > Phylloplane/Leaf | place: USA...
AACTCTGAGGCTCGCTGTGGGGTGGAACCAGAAACAAAAACGAAGCTATTTTTCTTTTTATCCTGACCCATCCAAGAATCCTGAAGCTGAGTAGTTCAATTAGGCTTCACCACCTTCATAAAATCAACAAGTATTTCAGCAGGTCCTCAAACGATAAAATGATGATTGCTCTATCATTCTTTTTACCAGTATGGTACAACAATAATTCATGAAATACCTGGTCAATGAACAAGAAGATGCAAAATGGAAAAGAAAAAGGCCATCAAATCTACCTGACACCTTTTCAGCACTATAGACCCGGTCGACGAGTTTGTATAGCTACCTTACCAGACACACTGGTCCCGCTACTTTTAACATAGATAGTAGAGTGGTTCAAGTTAAACTTCTTTCCTGCAATATCCAGAAGACAAATGCATTAGAATGCTGGTAATCATGGTCTTTTGTGAAAGAAATGAGAGATGCGTCTAATTAATGTATTTTTTCACTGCTAATTCAGAAAAAAGGTCAGTCACATACTTCCTCCTTCTTCTATCACTTCCACTGTTCCTGATATCACTTTTTCCAAAAGCAGAACCAGGGGGCATGCCATAAGGCATGGGCGAGGGGACTGCACCAGGAGCAGCCGGCATGCCAAGAGTTGCAGCAGAAACAGGTGGTACAGGTTGAACAGGAGGTTGAGGTGGAGGAGCTGGAGCAGGGGGTGCAGTGACAGGTTCAGGGAGAGGTCTGGGTAAGATATGCTTCAACCGGTTTTTTCTATAGTTCTTCCAAAAAAAGAATTGCTGTCTATGTGCCAACTCCTAAAAGTTCCAATATCAACAAGTGAATTGAGAAATATCCATGAACAAAAAACTCAATTTTGTGCAAATGTTATGCTAATATGCTCAGATTTCTCCCGCAAACCACAAAGATCGGAGGAACTTATTGTTAAAAGGCAACAACTTTTAATTGGCTTTCCCAAAAAGGCCTCTTGAAGCACTTAGAATATCTGAGCTAGGATAGCGCTAAAAACACAAAAAAACCGACTGCATGAATATTGACCCTCATTAGAATGCTTAATAGGAACCTCAGACCATGGTCAGGACAAAACTATCACCATTCTGTAATATAAACCTTGAAAGTAAGACAAGATGAACTAAATGTCAGTCACATCAAATGCTAACAAATCCAGCGGAATAAACCTTCAGCCAGATGGCATCCCATGCATGCTAATATAAAGCAACAAGAAAGAAATTTCGACCATGAAAAGTCATCTTGCATTTAAAGCATGAACAGATAAATATGTATAATTAGGTGAAACAAAAATCTCAGAGAGGCCCTAATCAATAAAAAAGATTTAAATAAATCACGCATGCAGTTTATCTCAAATTTCTATTTATCGCATCAAACCAATGTCAAGATTGAAAAAAAAATCTGAATGGCGAGATAGAGGGTGATCAGAAAGCCAAATCTAACCTTGTTGCCAGGATGTGCCATTGCATTGCGGAAGTTCGCATTTTGGAGAAGTTCAAGAAAATATAAGCAATGAGGATACCTGAAGAAATCTTACTTGGTGAGTTCATTGATCAAAAGGTAAATAAAAAAAATGCTAGAAAGGGAAAAGAAAACGTTGCACTACATACATCAAAAGACTTGTTAATCGCTTGATCTCAAATTTCAAGTTTATCGAAGTGACAGATCATAAAGCAATAAAATCAATACTTTTGGAGATTAGCTCACATTATAAATTTCACGTGCTCTGGACGTTGCCAGACTGTAGGTACTTTAAATAGCCAATAAATGCTTCATCTTCAAAATAACGATTCTGAGCCAAATCTACATATTAAGGGGAAAAAAAGAAAGAAAAGAAAAGCCCATCATCAGTGGAAGATTCACAATACGCAAAAACACTAGTAAGCACCGGAGTCTCCTAGCATTAAAAGACCAAGACGAAAGCGGGAGGGGACACATTCACACACAAAACAACACACCAAGCTAACAATCTCCTTCTCCGCTAATCACTATTTTAATTGATTCAAGACATGAAAAGAAAAGATCAATGCATGATCCACCAGTATGATCCATCTAGGTTAGCTTATTTTTAATCAGCATTAAAATGAGCAAATAACAAAAGTCTAAAATTGGACACAATAGGATCCAAATCCATTTAAATTTGAGACGTAACGAAGGCATAAACTTTAGAGACAAAACCCCACCAAATCCCCACAATTATTCACTTTGGATAAAATACAAGATACGGAAACTCTCAAAACCACTGCAAACCACAAAAATGAACGCTAACGACGAATGAAAAAACAAAAAGAATTAAATGAACCTACAATGGATGTAAGTGGGGTTAGCAAGACATTGAACAAACTCCAATTCCAACAAAAACCGTTGCCTCCCATCATCTGGGTCTTTATATATCTTCTTTGGCCTAAGAATTGCAAACCCACAAAAGAATAAAAGAAACTGAATGAGCTCAAGTGAACAAAGGAAACAATAATGATATTTTTTTGAGAAAAATATGTGCACTTACGAGGATGGAGTGTCTGGATTATTATCGGTTTCTTCAGAGGAAGCCATTGAAATATTTGCTACAAAAAAAGAGTGATTGGAAAAATAAACATAGAAGACAAAGGTTTAAGGTTCTAGGAAATAAAGGTGGTACGAGGAAGAGCTTGAAAATTACCTGATCTTGAGATTTCTTCGAGGAATTGCAAGAAAGAGAGGGGGTTAAGGAGCCAACAGCCAAATGTCCAGCTGGGTTTTAAATTAATACTTGAGTGTTAAAGGGGGGCTTGGCTAAGAGCCTATGCCGATCCAAGGCTGTTGTGCTTGAACTGGGTTGAATTTATATCAAGTCTAAGAGAGTGGTCAAAATTTAAATTCTGTAATTCCAAAAATCCCGTTATCAATTAGAGTTGGAGAAAAAACAAGTGATCGAGCTAACCTGTGATCACTTAAAACATAAATTGTGTTAATTTATCATAAAACAAATATGTTCATCTTTGTAAGCGTTGGATGATGATTACCCAGAATTGTTGAATAAAGCACACACAATAAATTACTCTCAGGGCATGCATTCCCAACAAGCTGTGAATGAGAGTGATAAAAGTCATTTTTTTGAATTTTTTTTGTTTAAAAATAAATTATAATAATATATATATATATATATATATTTATATATATATTTAAAAAAAAGAAGAAATGACTTGCAGGAGAACTGCGTTTGTTGACAATAATTGGTCGGCAATTCTCGCACCTGAATTTTCTATCTTCACTTGGAATTAATGAAAATATATTTGATAGACTAATGCCCATGCAGCTTATTCAATTGATTGAAGCTCGGCATGATCAGATACTAACTCTGGTCTCTGGATAAAAAAGAAGATAACTCGGTTCGGCAGACTCAGGAAAAAATTCATCACAGCCTGATAAACTACATGGAATTTTCGCATAAATAGCCACATTTGCGCAACTGCAGAAATAGCTCCAACTTCCCCTAAGTTAAACAGTTTCGGGTGTTACGTTTCTGTATGAATAAAGGCCGAACATCAATCAACCATAATGCAAGACTTAACCTGATAATCAATGTGATAATAAGGGAACTAACGTGGCATCTATAAACTGAAGAACAAACCGCTTGAGTTATAAGCTATAAAAGCATGAAGGTCAGCTATGCGTCCTCCAGAGTTTTGACAGAACCTCACTTAAGAACTCAAATTGGTAGACGAAGTCACAAGTACATGAAAATCAACATTTTGCATGTTTGGCACCCTTTGTCCATCCAAAGCAGGTAAATGCAAGATTTGGTGAGCATGAATCCAGCACTCTTGCAAGCTATTGATTGCGAAAAATATTTCCAGCCTTTGCCATGCAAATAACGATACACTAGTCTTTTCGTCCCTTAAATTATCACAATATTGATATGGTCATCACAAAGCATCAGCCAACTGTCTTCAGACCACTTTTATCACTACTAACAGAATACCTGTTCACTAGTATGGCCTGTATCGCATAGGTCTCCTGAACCTCGGAACCCTTCTGCACATGAGATTACATTAAGGTTAATACTTCCCAAAAAAAAAAAAAAAACAGAAAAAAACAAACGAGTTCCATGCCACAGAAAGTGATCTATATAACATAAAATGCACCAAAATGAAATCACAAACACTTCGGTGGAAATTGTACGATACACTGGTAAAAGGAAAACTCCAGAATTCCTATCCATCAAAAAGCAAGACATGGTTTGAATGGCACAGGTTTTCCCTAACTTGATCTCCCTCTGTATGAAACCAACAACAGCCAAGCCTCAATAACAAACTATTCCGGCCGGCTAAGTTCCACTCAATCCTCAACTTGATCTCCCTCTACAAAGAAATAAATTTTCATTGCGGTGGAGATAGCCACTTTCAAAGAGTACTAGGCATATGACCTTTCCCACTTTTAATATTGGCACATTATAACCATGTCGAAGTGGAACTGTAGAATTCTACCTTATCCAATCATATGTGGAAAGGACACCCAATTAACTTGTGAACAGCCATGGTAATCAACCTAGCAGCTAGGCTTCTCATTCTCTCAATGCTTGTAAAGAGGTCACACTTGCGCAGTCACAATTATCTCAAATGCATGCAGAGAAAAAATGGTTACCATAAAGATATTCGTGAAAGAGAACTAGGATACATATACCACAGTGAACTAATAAATTTTGCTAATCTTCCAATCAAAAGACAAATGATTTAGTATCCACTTAAGGTGAGGGATAGAATTCATTACACTAAACAACCCCAACATATTAATGAACTACATCACAGGTCTAATAATTCAGTTCATAACATCCTAACCATTAACAGCATTATCTGCTGCTTAAAAAACTCAAAAAAATTAATATCCCTGCAAGGAATATGACAGAATGAAGAGGTAGACTGAGCAACATATAAGTTGGTAGAGAGGGCATGAAGTAAAGGAATCTGTTTGAAACCTCCTCCCTTTTATTGGATTCATTGCATCTTCATTCTCATAATGCTGTTTTTAGATCTTATGGACTGCTAGAAAAATATCAAATAATCTATTAAGAGAATAAAAGGCAAGTGAAATGTTTCTAGATAAAGTATGCATATCAAATAGTTTGAATATCAAAAGAATATCCAATAGAAAAACAATGGAGACATAAAATTTCATTTATCAACACACAAAAATATTTTAGTTGCTTACCCATAACCATATGCAGGATAGAAGGGAGCTGGCATGAATGGCCTCCGGGACCTGAGCCCATAAGGGCTTGGGCGCCTTCCTCGAAATTGCTTCATTCCAGGAACATTGGTTCGCTTCGCAGAGACCTGAGAAAGAATCATAAACAATTACAATCTTATTAGGAACTTGTTAGTAATTATTGATTATAACAAGGGGCGAAAAGCCCTCCAGGTGAATCGTTGAAGTAGCACTCCTCCAAATCAGAGGTCTTTAAATTCATTCTTTAGGAAGAAATTTATCAATCAAGGATTAAGGATGGAAAAAATTTAATACAAAAGTAAAACAACTAAAGAAAAAAAAAAACCTTTAACTGGCGGCCATGAAGTTCTGATTCATTTAATAAGAGAGCATTCTGAATAGCATCAACCTCTACAAACTCAACGTAAGCAAATCCCTTTGGTTGACCAAACTTGTCAGTCAAAATAGTCACTCTATTCACAGTTCCACAGGACTGAAAATGCTGCTGCACTTCTTCAGGGGTACAAGAATAATCCACCTGGTGTTAAGCACACAAGTAAATGTTATTCTCTGTCAGACAAGCTTCTTAAGAGAGTCGCTTGTTGAAACATGGAATACACAAAACAGTGCAACTTTCCACTCCAAAGAAATAAAAGCATATCAATAAGTAACAGACAAAGGAAATCAATTGCAATGAATAAGAACTTGAATTCATGAACCAGGATCTAATACACTTGCCTAACATTATAAATAATGAAGCAGAGCCAAAGGTTCATAAATGAGAGAAAGATTTTCCTGAAAAGAAATCATGAAGCACAACTCACAGAGCAACTAAACTGGTATATTGCACTGCATCAAGTAACCAAGTTTTGCACCCTGAATTATACCCCCCATCAATACTTCTAATACATCAAATCATCATTCAAATGCTTCCTCTGAAATACAGTTACACACCATCTATTTATCATCATAAGAAAGTAAAGAAAAAGACACAAATTTGACATCACAAAATATACGGCCAACAGACAGACATGCAGGAAAACAATAGGATATATCATATATGCACACAATCATGTAATGCAAATAAATGTGACAAATAAAGAGAGAAAAGGATAGCAAACCCTCACATTACCAACATAAATGGATCGGGAATCCACCTCCTCCTTTTCAGCTTGAGTAGCAGAAGCACCAGGAGAATCTTCACACATATCCAAGGAACAAAAGAGCATGTGAGTTTTGTAACAATAAAACTAACATTTGAAACAGAATACAAAATATTATTTTCCCCTAAATTACAAATTAAAGTAAACATAATTATCCACATAAAACACCATCAAGCCACATTAACGAGTCTCCTAATCAAGCTAACAAAGCAATCCCCAACACCCAACTAAAAAATCACAAACACATTGCAAAAAGCAGATCCAAAATATCAACAAAGAGAAACAAAAATCCAAATAAATTAATTTTGGTTCAGCTACCCAAAATATACCATAAATCTTCATCAACTTAATTATCTCAACTACAATTCAATCAAATCACTTAAAAAAAAAATATAAAATCAACACATACCTTGAACAGCTCCCATCTCTTTTTCAACCTTAGCCTGCATTTCGCGTAGTGCACCGGCTTCTTCTTCGATCTCTTTCAATCTTTTCTTCATATCCTCTAAATCCTATAAAAAATACAAAAACTAAATAAAAAAATTCTAAACATTTCAAAAAGAAAAAAGAAGAAGTATTTCATAGACAGAGAGCGATAATTGTTCATATCGAACAGACCTTGGAGTTAGGGTCTTGGTACTCATCTTCTTCAGCTCTAGACGACATGTCAACATCGGCATCCATCTCTCCTTCATCAGGGATTTCTCCTCCGTAGACCTCGTGCTCGTGCTCGTCCTCTTCGTGATCGTGAAGGTGATCCATTATTAGTTATTTTATCAGGCTTTATTTTCTCTCGTGAAATTGATCTATTAGGGTTTTTTTAGGGTTTCAATTTGGGAAAAAAATAAGGGATTTGAGAGGTTGGTGTCCGTGTATGTTTTCATGCGAGTGATAGATATGATAGCGTGATCGATTTCTCTAATTGAGAGAGACAGGTTAATTTGTAATTTTATTTTGAATTCAAGAAGGGCTTTTTTGGGCTTTATGAAAACCCAATAATAGTCCAGCTGAATTGGGCCAGTTTAGATTGCAAACCCAAACAATAGATGTTTAACTCAATCTCACCGTTAATCAACCAGGAAAACCTTTGATTTAAAAGCTTTGTATGATTAATTTCAATACATAAAAGCTGATACGATAATACTCTAAGTAGAAAAATAAAAAATTATATAGTTATTGATTTAAAAATTCTCATAATTTATTCATTGACAAATCTATTTTTAATGGGTTTAAAAAACTATGACCCTTATTTTTTAGGCACATTGAATGAGTATGCCTCAAGTGAAGGCTTAATAGCGTTTCAAGACCAGCCACGTGGGGGCTTGATAATATGCTAAGCCTTGGGCATAATGGGTTTGGCGCTAGCCAGATCCAGGTGCAATTGAGTTTGGTAGCATGCTAAGTCTTGGGAACACTGAGTTTGATGCAAGCTAAACCCAAACGCCTTTTAGGCTTTGTACTGAAACAAGCCCGACACTTAGACTTAACAATTAGAGAAATTTAAGATAACATGAGTCTGATAAACATGTTAGATCTAATTCACTTAAACTTGGCAGTCCGCTAAATCCAATACACTTGGACTTGTTAGCTAGCCGAGTCCAAGATAACATGAATCTTGTAAAGATGTTAGACTCAAGACTTTTGGCCTCGGTAATTAGCAAAGTTCAAGGTAACGATCGTTCTCCCTGGCATGTCCATTGAAATGACCACGTTCATTTAGTCTAATCTCAAGGAAGAACTTAGTCTCTATATGCTTAGCTACATTTTACGTCTTAAACTCTAAACTTCTCACACCTTTTTAGGTGTTTAAAGTCCTTCGAAGACTCACCATATTCCCGTCAAATATTAATATAGATGTAAGAAATATTTATTCCTCATTAAATGCTATCAGGGTAAGATTACACTTCAAACCTTTCTTTTCATAAAAAAACAAGACTCATGGGCTATAAATATACCATAAGATTTTCAGAAAAAAGGTTCACAATCTTTATTCTCTATTGTATATATATTTTCAGAACATCTATTTTTAGAATATTATTGTACTTTTCTCTTTCCAAAAAGGATACTTATTTAAACATTGGAGATTCCTCATCTCCATTGAAGAGAATCTTTTACAGGTATTAGCCGCAAACCATTTTGACATACCAAGGACCAAGTATAAGCTATCAACTACATTGGCTGGAAATAATTAAGGAGATTGCTAGAATCAATTGATTAACTAATTATCTAACTCGAGAATCCTATTCCCAGACTAGTTGGATTTTTAGGAGTTCATCATTCATAGCGCATACATTTAATGAAAACAAATAATCACAAATGTTTTATGCCCATCCAGGAGAGTTTATGTTGAAATCTTTGCCCAGCATAAAGAACATATAGGTGTTTATCATGGAAACAAAAAGGTGTTGATTCATTGTAAATTATTGTGTTACCATTCATGGTAATAGAATGACTTGAATCTAAGAGAATTTAGTAGTTGGTTACCGTAATACGAGATTGAAAAGATAAAGATAATTGAAATAGAGGAGATAAATCTCTTTGTTCTTTTAATTTTGAAAGTAAAAAAACTTAATTTAGAATTGTATCATAAATAAATTTATTTTATATTTTTATTTTTGTTTTTTCAACCAAACATGTTTATATATATATATATATTTTTTTTTTTTTCTATATTTGTCTCTTTTATTCTAAAAATAAATTTATTTTATGTTACAAGAGGAGCTTGATCTATAAAAATAAGATGGTTTTTATTTTTACCAGTGAAATAATAATAAAATTTACTTCCATATAATTAAAAGTCCAGGATCTTGGAATTTAATATCCCTCTAATTTCTTAAGACCAAAATGGATAAACCAAAAGAATTTAAAAATTATATAATTCATTTAAGAGTCCATCAACATTGCATTCAATTATATAAATGAGAAAAATTGCTTTCAATTCTATAGTTTACTTTTGCAATTAAAATATTAAATATAAACATAGCATCAAAGTCCCTTTCTCATAATTATATTTACTTTTAGTAAAAGAATAATTTACTGTTTTCTTGTCTTTTTTTGGCGAGGTCAAACTATATATGTCAAGAAGCTCCATTCTGCAAAAAACAAAGAAGGTAATCACTAAAACCAAGACAAAAATAGGAATTTGAGCATTGCATACAAATCTACGAGTACTGAGGAAAACCTTTCAGCTTTCAGCATGGCCAATTAATCCTCTCAAGGGATTCCCATATATGTCTTCACTGGAAGCTGAAACAGACAAAACATGGGCTTTTTGTTCTGCAGTAATCAAATCCTGCCTTAATTTTGTGTTGCTTTTGCTCCTCTGCGTGTATAAATAAGCTTTTAATGAATGATTCACTCATACCATCAATTTCTTCACACTAATAATTATCATGGAAGCAGTATTTGGCCTGGATAAGCTCTCTTCTACAACTGTAATTAGTCTAGCCACCCTGACAACCCTTGTCGCCGTGATATGGACCTATAGATTCTCACTAATACAGAGGAAGAAACTTCCTCCAGGGAAATTAGGACTTCCTTTCATTGGAGAGTCAATAAGCTTCTTTCGAGCCCACAAGCACAACAACATTGGTAAATGGATTGAAGAGCGTACTATCAAGTATGGACCAGTATTCAAGACATCACTCATGGGTGAAAACGTGGTAGTCATGACTGGTGAAGCTAGTCATAAGTTCATATTTAGCGGCCGCGATAATGGGATTGCTGCCAAGCTAGCAACTTCTGCATTGGCCATACTAGGAAAGAACAACATCTTCGATCTTTATGGATCTCCACATAAGCTTGTTAGAAGTGCTATAATGAGCTTCTTAAATTCTGAGTGCATCCAAAGATATGTTAGCAAGATGGATTCTTTGGTGAAGGAACAAGTATTGCAGGTAATGGTAATTAGTACCCTTTATGATTATGGCCCTGAAACAGACTCCAAATACATATATAAATCCAACTCTTCATAATTTCTTGTGTAACTTCCAATTGCAGGAGCTAAATAACAAAGAGACTGTGCAAGTAGTACTACTGATGAAGAAGATTAGTTTCATTGCTACGGCGAGTCTGCTTTTTGGATTACCAGAAGCGAAGGAAAGAGATGGATTGTTCAAGGACTTTACAATTGCTGTTAAAGGTATGTGGTCAATTCCTCTGAATCTTCCAGGGAGTACCTTTCGAAAAGCAGTCCAGGCTCGAGGCAGGATTTTCAAGCTGTTTACTAATCTGATCGCGGAAAGAAAGAGAGGATTGGAAGATGGAAGCATGGGTTCTCATGATGATGTTATCCTGTGCTTGCTTAGTCTGAGAGATGAAAATGGAAAAACCTTGCCAGATGAGGAGATCATCAACAATCTCATTGCTCTAATGATGGCAAGCCATGATACCACTTCAGTTCTTCTAAGCCTTATTGTCAGGGAACTAGCTAAAAATGCCAGTGTTTACGACAAGGTGCTTGAAGGTAACTGAAATCTAGGAGAACCATGTTAATTAGCCCAAAACATTTGATTACGTTTCATGAGTATTATAATCTAAATCTAATCGTAAAATTTCTGAATGTCTATATATAGAGCAAAATGAAATTGCTAAAGTCAGATCAATTGCAAGTGATGGGCAGCTTGGCTGGAGAGAAATCCAGAAGATGAGGTACACATGGAATGTGGCTCAAGAGCTCATGAGATTAACACCTCCAATCATTGGCAACTTCAGGCATGCTTGGAGAGACACCACTTTCAACGGCTATGATATCCCCAAAGGATGGCAGGTATGGCGATAACCCTATTCTTTATATATTAGCAATGGTATTGCGTCTGAAGCTTAGCTTTAAGACCTAATCTATGATCAATCTCAGGTGTTCTGGTTAGCTACTAGCACACATTTGGACAATAAAGTTTTTGAAGACCCAGTAAAGTTCAATCCATCACGATTCGACACGAACTCAAAGTCATCAGTTCCTCCATACACCTATATTCCTTTCGGAGCAGGGCCGAGAGTTTGCCCTGGTGCGGAATTTGCTCGAACCGAAGTGTTATTGATAATTCATCATCTGATAACAAACTACAAATGGACTGCAATGGTTGAAGACGAGATAGTCGTACGTGACCCCATGCCCTTCCCAAACAAGGGCCTTCCAGTCAAGATTTATCCCAAGCACAACATATAGATTATAGAACACAGATTTTAGGAATCAACTGTCAGGTTTATCAGAGGTCGAAAGATTTTAATTCTATGCTTGGCAATTTGTCAACTTTCATATAAATGTTCTGCATTATTATGTAATTGAATAAATAATAATCATCATCATTATCACCATCATCATCATGGTACATATAGGATGGAAAACATAATCAATCTGGTGTTTTCTCTTGAAATAAGTTAGACTCTTCATCTCCATTTTGCACAGTTTACAGTTCACCCGAATCAATATGGTGTTATCTCTATGTATTACAATAATGGATCATAAGAATCTATGAAATGAACCAGCCTGGAATCCAATTGGGGAAGATATCTAAAATGCCAAATGTAAATGAGATATGATAATATCATCCCTGCTACAAGCACAGCAAAAAGATCACATCTAAGCGTGGAGTTTCAGCATTGAAAATATAAGATTTCTATCACTCCAAGAATGATGTTAAATGTATATAATCATGCAATCTAACCTAAGCTTCATAGTATACTAATCATATTTACCAATCACCTGTAAGAAAGGGACTCTTGAAGTAGTTTTTTGGCCAAGCCTAGGAGAGAAAAAGGATAATCGTCCTTAATTTTTCAGAAAGCAGTGAACAGCTTTTTTTGGGTACACTTTAGGCTCAAAACCGAAACCTTTAGGGAAATGGAAAAAACAACTCAGTTGCACTGCGAGTTCATCAAATTTCCTTTCCTGTCTTTGCATCTGCTGTATTACTTCCTCTATTAGATAAAAAAAACCAGGCCTGAAAAAATAATGGTTCGACCAATAAGAATTAACTACCACAAATTTGTTGAGATTTCCAAGGCCACATGAAACTCCTCGAGTTCTGGTTGCATACAATCCATGTCTCTCATTGCTTTAGAAAATACGCACAATATATGTCGCATGTTATTCTTCAATATCTTTATCTTGTTTTTGATAATTTATCATAAGAACTTAGACAACCAAAGCATTTGTTTTGGAAAAGACGCACAATTAGAGTTGTTTTCACATGTTTTGTAGAGAAGTAAATATTGCCGTGATTTCAATGAAGGTTTTTCCACACTCTTTATTGATAGAAGTTGTATGTTATATACAAAGTGATTGAGAGGTTTATTTAGGAAGCATGTAAATTGTGAGGCTAAAGTTATGCTACTGCTACAATATACGTACAGCCATGGAATTCAACCTTAGAATCAGCTTCAAAATATACAATTAATGACAGAATATTTGGCATGATTTTAGGCTAGACATGCTCTGTTTTGGTTTGAGGAGGATCCACGCATGCTTCCCTTATATGTTTAACCTCTGTTTTTTGTATATCAAATGGAATTTTGGACTTCGACATCTTGCATCTCGAGGTATGTTAGGGAAAAACGGGTGGTCATGCAGTTATGGAGCGGTGGGGCTGTGAAGGAGGGTCACTCATGCGCTCTCTACATTGTAATTGCAAATGCATATACATAAAATCAACTTGTAACTTGTAATTTAAGCTCTGAGATGGAGGTGGTGTCCATTATTGTATGTAAGACCTCGTGCGAGGAGACCCAATACGAGCGTGGAAGCTCTTGCATCTCCTCAAACACAGGCAATTACTCCCTAACAAATTGGTATTGCAGCCGATGGTTCAACTTGGGATGAACAACGATTGTGAATAGGCTCCAATGGCTCTATATGTTTCTTCATTGTTGAGCAAAGGAGTTAGACTCCAAGCTTTGGATATCGTACTTAAATTATTGAAGGTGCTTCTATATAATATTGGAGTACAGGTTGTACTCGAATGGATTGAGCTCATGCATGAGGGAAAATCTTGTGGATTATACATTTCAGTGGTAAATATCTCATATTAATAAAGACTGAAAAATATGTAGTATTTATGTATAAGATCATGAACTCATAACCAATTATTCTATCATTATATATCATTCAATGGAAGTCTTAGTTTCCCTTTTGATTTTGCATGTTCTAGGATGTTTTTTTTAGATTAACGTGGGTGTCTGAGTCAGTTTGCGCGTACTTCAACTAATCCCACATGTCTTGAAGTTAACGATCATGTAAACTTCAAGTGGTCCTAAAGTTTATGGGACTCGAACTGGTAATCTCTGGGAAGCAAACTCAAGATTTGACCTGTTGAGTTCCACCTCTCAGGGTTAAGTAGGTTGTTTTATATATATGCATGCCTTTGTTTGCCTGGTTTTCTTGATACAATCTTGGTCTAAAAGTAGCATCTATTTACGTTCTTAAAGAACAAGGCGTGTTGTTTAATGGGTTTATTGAATTTTATAAACAATTAAGGGCATGGACTGATTCGAAGCAGATAAAATTATGATAACAAGTTTTTTTTTATAGTATTAAGAAAATTGTGGCTCTAACCATTAAAGACTTGGTCAAGTTGCCAGCAAAGTTACACATTCGATATCTCGCCTGTCATCAAATCAAAAAGTTACAGATTGGAGTCTTCCATTTGGGAGACTCAGCCTTCCAATTTTTCATGTCTGCTCAGGCGATCATGTTAGCCACCTCAACGTCGCTGTTGTAGTCGATTTAGTCTTCAAGCCTGGCCTTCCTTCTTGTCGATAT
>Ga0325414_1004858_pt1 | contig 14115 bp, 14 predicted proteins | sample PopdelMetagenome_8_FD_206183 | JGI IMG/M metagenome (GOLD analysis project Ga0325414, IMG submission 206183) | Populus deltoides microbial communities from Bellville, Georgia, United States - Leaf-PdKOR-R3 | ecosystem: Host-associated > Plants > Phyllosphere > Phylloplane/Leaf | place: USA...
TTAACCTCTAATTTTTAATCTTGAAACCAAGTGTATCATAGTGTAAAATTATAATGACCGCATGTCATGTGAAGATTAATAACTAGTTTTTTTATTTGATATTAAAAATATTCTTGAATTAAATGATACGTATAATTAAGATTAAATTCTATTTTGGAAGATTTTAAAAACATACCTCCTGCAACCTCCTCTTATGTATTCACATGAATTTAATAAATTCTACCAAGGCTAATTTTAAGGTTTATAAATCAGAGAACGAAGGAATTTTTTTAACTACGGGTTCAAGATGAAAACGACGTCACTAGGACCCTGAACGAAACGCGGAATCCCCCGTCGTTTCTGTCATAGCATTTCCTCCGTTTTAACTCTCTCAATCGCGCTCTCTCTCACTGCACAAATGGACTCTTACACTCCTTTACTCCAGAAAACACGGGTTCCACAACCCTCGCTCCAAAAATTCGCGGTGATTTCAATCTTCTCGAAGCTACGATCCGCGCCGAGTTACCTCGACCCGGATTCCGAACCCGGTAGAGAAGCTATCTCTCAATGCCTCCGCTCCGCTTCTCCATCCGTCGTCGACCAGTCTGTACGCGAGCTCTGTCGCCTCCTATTGGACTCCAGATTGGACCTCTCCCGAACTTTGCTGGAGCTCCAGTCTGCACTCGAAGGGTCCGACCCAAAATTTGTTGGTTTATTTGTTAAAGCTCTTGGATTTGTCGTTCGGGTCGGGTTTCAAAGGAATCATGGGTCGTGGCGTTTTCCTTCTATTGAGAATCACCCCTTTGTTATGGTTTGTTAACTTAATTGGATTTAAAAAGTTCCTAATTTCGACGATCACATTTTAATGGACTGTATTATTATTATTATTATTATTAGTAAAAAATATTTTTGGCTAATTTGAGGTTTATTGTGTTTGATTAAAGTGTAAAATCAATAATTTTGAGTTATGGATTGCAGATTTTGTCATCAAGAACTGAGGTTCAGTCTGAATTGGTTCAGCAAGTCTTACTATTTTTCGGACAGAATAGAAGATCGGGAATGGTGGAAATTTGTGAATTCTTGAGACCCTTTTTGAATTTTTCGATTCTACGCGTGCCCTTTTCGAATTCTTCGTCATCTTTGTTTGCAAGGCAGTTGATATCATCAATGGCTTCGTTTTGTTGTTCTTTCCCTGATGAGGCGATTCCGGTTTTAAAGCTACTGATAGGTTGCCTTAAGCATGCGTCACATAAGAATTCAGATGTCAGTATGCTTGCTTAGTAATTGTTTCTTTTACCTTTTCTTTTATTCAGATGGAGCTATACTCTCACATTGCTTAACTGATTGATTTAACTGGAGCATAGATAATAAATTTAACTGGTTCATACTTCAATGCAAGCTCATAGCTATTAATTCTAATTTCTTGATGATTTGCAGGAGCTTAAGAACTCATATTATTTTCTGGAATCCATAGTTGATGCATATACGGTCGTTTTGAGACACTTGGTTGGAACCGGACTGGTATGCTTCTCAATGCAGCATCAGCATAACCTGTTGTCTCATTTGTGCATTATGGAAGTTTGTTTTTTTTGTGGACATGGAACTATTATAATTTTGCATGGAGCTTGTCTGCCATAACTTGCTGTTAATTGTTATCTTCTCCCGTTCACAGCTGGTTACTGAGGCTCAACTGTTTGGTGTGGAACTGTCAGATGCTATTCTTTCATTATTGACACGTCATCACCGGCATGCTGGTAGTAGTGAACCAATTGTTGAACTAGTGAAGCGGCTGTTTGTTGCCCAGAAAAATCTTTCTTTGCAATATATGCCTGAAATATCATCAACACTGCTATCCTTATTTGTTGTCCTGATTCAATCTGATCTTGAATACGAACAACTGTCCTTATTGAAACTCCTGAACTTCCTTTTAAAATGGAAAAGTGAAAAGGGTATGTTTCCTAACTCTCATTTTGCTGGCATGAATTAATGATTGGCTACCTATTACAAGCCCATTAGTTAAATCGTAATGTTCTTGTGCAAGCTTCTTGGTTAATTGGAAATTGTTCTGATGCAATTTCTGTATTTATGATGTTACACAATATAGTATTCTCTTAATAATTTTGGATGCCATATGATCATTTAAGTTGCCTTAGAGTTATCTGTCTATTAAAATTTTTATGCAAGGCTTCTCCTTTCATCTTCAGTTAGTTTGCAGCCTTGTTTTGTGCAATGTTTCCTTTGCATTTTGTGTTTTGCATCATTAAGAATGACTGGTTTCACTGCAATTATTAGTTAGAAAATGAAAACCCACTGTTTGACATTGTCTTAATCTCACTTCCAAGCCTTTTTCAGGCACTTGATTCTACTTCAATGTTCTTATCATTGTGTATAGTTGCCTTTTTTCATCCACTGTTAACCTTCTTGCAATATAAGGTAACTTATTTATTTATTTTTCAGAATATGAGGTTGATAGAGTCAAATGTGCTATGAGCGAAGAGCTTTTGTTCACATTTCCTGTCATCAACCTATTATCATCTACATCTAGATCTATTAAAGGAGAAGCAGCAGAATTGCTTGTGACGCTGGAAAAGGTCCTAGTAGAACTGTCAAAAGCACCAAAGGCTGGACTAGCCAAAGAAGGGGGATTCCCCCCTATCAGCTCTCTAGGATCCATTGCTTATAGGCTTTTGCGATGCTTGTGGTTTCAGGTTCAATATTACTCTGATTATTATGTTAAGAGTGGGGAATTTTTTGTTTGTTTAATACTTGTTGCAATTGTAAGTATTGGGATATGGTTTGTGTTTTTCATTTGTTGTTCTCACCCCTAACCTGGAAAAGAGAAGGAAAGACAATATTGTTCTTTGCTGGGTTCCATTTCACACTTTTGTTCTCAAATGAGAAAAATATGATAGTCCTATTAACAAGCTCATTTAAGATGCCATTATGCTTTATGTAGGAGAGGAAGAGGATAAGGCAGTAATGTTGGGACTCTAGAAGTGCCATTTTTGCATCAGATAAAGTAGAATGGTGCAATAGTATTCATGTGGTCCATTTAGTTGAAATCAAGGTTTAGTGTGTCAAGTTGTTGGAATGGTTCTATTTTGACTAGCATATGATGATTGAGGTCTTGTAAGATTCTGTCTGTTCTGTTTTCCAGGACCAGTTTTTACTGCCCATTTCCTTCCTGAATTTTGCTGCCAGTGGCAAAACGGATGTCAAAGTAATGCACCAGAAACTGAGACATTGGGCTTCTCAGTTAAGAGAATACATTTTGTCGATTGTAGACAGAAGAAAATCCTCCCTATCTGTTTCTCAGTCTCAAGAATGTTTCACAAGGGGTAAGATAGAATAACACCAATGAATTATGTTTGGTTCATTCTTCATGGTATCCTATTGTTTCAGAAAAATTGCTTTAAAATTGTTATGCTTTAATATCATGTTCACTTTATACCCACTTTTTTATCTTGCAGAACTGCCCCCTTTACTCGGTGCCATTACTGGTGTTTTGGTGATGCACCGGTCATTTGGAGATACGGCAATTGATTTGCTGGGTGCTATTGGCATTGTGGACCCCAAACAGGGAGTGCCACTGCTGCTAGCAATTCTATTTTATAGTAACATCTTCACCAGTAAAGACATTAGTTACCAGAATATGTTGGTGAGTTTTTCTTTTCTTACCTTGCTTCACGTCTAATTTTAGTTGATACAAGAGTGTATCCAGCTCTCCCTTTGATGTCTTTCACATTAAGATTTTTGATTCTTGCAGCCAAAACTTCTGGCATTACTTCCATCACTTGCTTCACATTCTGTGATGATTCCCCTCATAATTCAGACAATCTTGCCGATGCTTCAGAAAGATGGAAAACCGTATGTTCTCTACAACTCATGATGTTTGTCTTTTCTCTTATCATTCCTTTTTTAGTGCATTTTTGGTTTATGAAGAATTTCATTGAGCTGTCCTAGTGATATTGTGTATTGTGGTGATCATAGCTATGCCATGAAGGGATGGGAGATATATGCTATGGACAATTATAACATTTTTTCTCAGGTGGAACAGGATAGTGAGAAAGGGTAGAAACAATAGCCATGTCCATAGTTGTCCTCGTATATATAGGACATGCCGGCTTGAATTGTCATTTTAGTGTGGTTCACATTAGCCCATTGATTTGGTATTAATATGTTCTAACGGTTCTAATAGGCTTGTTTTCCTTTCCGAAACATGTATTGCTTCTCTTATGGTTGACTGATTTTGCAAATAATGTGACCATGGACACTTGTGATGAGCAACCCACCATCATAGGATGACCTGATAATTAAACTGACTTTATAATTAAAATTTTCACCAAGTGCCTAAATTGGATAACACATGCAATAAGTTCGGTATAATTGCATGCTCCAAGTTTTCTACACCTATACAAGGCAGTGGGTATGAGAAAAACCTGATTCCCAGATAACTAACCATTTGGTACCTGATGGCTTGCCTGACCAATTGTGGGGTTCTATTTTTTTGCTCAGTTGGCTCTTTTGGCTGTTTGAAGAGTCGTAATAGGATCTATTACGTCGGGACTTTGCGTAGCAAGTGGTTTCTTTTATTGCCTGTCTAATAATTTTCTTTCGGTACTTTTAAATACCAGTGGTCTTGAACTACTTTCATTCCTCTGAATTGCACTTGATGCATGCTAAATTCCAACCTATGCTATATGCCTAAATCTGGTAGTTGAGTCAGTGTCTGACTCTATTGAAATTCATTTGTCTTACTAGTGTTTCTTTGGCTCAATCATCCAATTCTAACTGTCCTAGACACCATTTGTTGTGCTCATTCAGTGGGTAATAGTGAGTAATCATGTCTCTAGACAGCTTAACAGGTTTCATGGGCACTCAGCATGAATGGGTGTATGAATAGTGAAGTTGCTGTCATTGATATGATGAGAACCACAATAGAATGCTTAAACACATATTTAATCTTCCAACTTTCCATTTGGGGATGTTTCATTCTTATACTTTTATAATGGGCTGCAAGTGTCCAAACTCATTTTGTTCCCCTTGTGTTGTTACTGAGGCAAAACTCTGTCACTAGAAATGTTGATCTGTCAACATTAATTATTAGTTAATAAGCCGTTCAGTTTGGCTGACCGAATTACCAGGTGCATGAAGTTGACAGAGACCACATGGCAAACTTGTGATCCCTCTTTAAAAGTAAAAAAAAGGACAAAGTGTTGATAAGCATTCCAGCTCAACAAATGGACAAAAATGTTCTCTAAGCCCATTTGAATGCTCTATCCAAATCATGCAAAGCAGAAAATAGTTTGATTCTATCTTCCTCAAATTTCCAACCCCACCTGTTTACAATAAAAGCCTTTCATGGTAGAATCCTAGATCAACAACAAAAATAAAACAACCCACATCCTCAAAGAAGCAACTGAAATTGTACGTGAAATTATCAGCAATTCAAGCAAAGAACTTAAGCTATCTACATTGTGGCTGCTAAAGATGAAGTATCAGAGGAAAATTAAAATCCTTATTTTTTTTTAACAGAATATCAAATCTAATATAGTAACAGAACTAAGAGAAACAAAATTTCGAAGATTTTACCAAAAGAGAGAAGGAAAAAACAAAAATAAAAAACTATATCCTAAACATGTATTATGGGTTTTGATGTTCAAGAACTGAATGGGCCCGAGCTTGATTTATGCTTCACAACTGCAAATTGAGGTGTTTGCTGAGTTAGAGGCAAGCAGTGTTGGTGAACTCATTGGTGTAGTCATTGGTGCTGGCATGGTTGATGTATTTTTTTTAGGCTTTGGTGGTTTGGGCGTAGTAGATTCCCGGGAAAGCTGTTGATTTTCCAAGAAAGTTGGAATTTGAACAGATATATGAAAGACATTATAGTCAAGATGCCATCTGTATGCGACTCTAACTGAAACTTGTTGGTTATGGTCAATAGTTAGTCTTCAACTTTCTTGGTTTATAGTTGGACTCTGGTGAATGGCATCCACCAAGAAACATTCAGGGACCTAATAAATGCAAATGAAGCATAAGATTGAAACTGCCAATTCTAATAGTTCATGGATGAAATGTGCAATTAAACCTTTAAAGTCTTATCATTTACTGGTGACCTCTAAAATTTTTTTAACTTGTTACATAATCTTAGCTGTCCTCTCTTCATATCTGTATTTTTTTAACTACAACCTATGTGTCATATTCAGTGTGTTGTATGCCACCGGCGCTCGTTTGCTTTGTCAGACCTGGGCAATCAATGACCGTGCCTTTGGGAGCTTGCAAGTAAGATTCTTCTGCTTCCACTCTGCTGAATTGCAAATAACCATTCATTTTAATTGTTTAGGAAAGCAGAAACAAACATACAACAAAAATTTGAAATAATCAATGAAGTTGAGATGTGCAGAACTGTTTGATAGAAGAAAGTTTGAAAAATTCTTTTTTGATCCCAGTAAAGATTGTTTAATATGTGTTCGTGTAATGCAATTAGATGCAAATTCTGTTCCATTTGGAGGCTTGTGTGCAAAGAATGGTGAGGATGAAGTGGGACTATCATGTTGCTCAAAAAGAGAAGATAATTTCTATTTTTTTGTGTCAAAATTAATATAGCCATTCGGCCTCATTATCTAGGACCTGAGAAAGGATTCTGGAAGGAGGGGAGGGAAGAAAGGAGAGAGAGGGAGGAAGAAAAAGGGGGAGATGAATCTTTGAAGAATGGCAGTAGGCAGAGAACAATTCTAATTTTATTATCAATTCAACAAGAAACCCTAAACCAAGAAAGATATGCTTTTTGTAAAGAATTAAACCGTGGAACCATAAAAGAAAACGGGAATTGGAATAAAATTTCTAACCAAAAAAGTTATAGTTAATATTAGTTATTATAATAACATAAAACAAGCAGATTCACTAAATGAGAAACATTTGAAGTAAAATAAAATCCTAATTTTCCCAAGATTAGTGATTTTGGGTAAAAACTCAAACTGCAACACCATTCTCCCTTTGTTAGAAAAAACTCAACCTTGTGTTTCGAAGTGTTGTAGTGGTAAGAATCTGCATTTTCTATGTTTTCTCCATAACTTGAAGTTGCACTCCTGGCCTTGATACATGCATTTTTACATGCCTTTAACTTCACCATTCAAGGGTTTTTTTTTTCTTTTTTGGAATGATGAATTAATTTCTTGAACATCCTGTCTACTTGAATAATGAAGTAAAGTTTTTAAACATGTTGTCCACATTCTGCCTGTAAAAAATCTACTACTGGAACTTTTCGTTATTCTGCAATTCTTAGTTTCTTAGTTGCTGCTATTTCTTATCATGGAATGATGGAACTGGTGTTTCTTCTACTGCTTTTGTTTTGAGCTTGTTAACACAAACTTGAAGTATAGTGATTGCCTGGTCTAAAGATTCTTGGATGTTGTCAAGTGTAGTTACAGACTTCAGGAGACATTTTTTGATCTAAAGCTTCATAGAGCTCCTTCTCACAATTTCTTGGATTTTATCCTCTCCTTTTGTCCTGAAGGTATAGAAGGGTGGATGACTGTTTAGAATGTTCATGATTGATGAAACTCACAGTCACTAAAACTGAATGGCCATTGTACAACAATTATTGTGAATATCGCTGCCATAAAGAAAAGATTTTGGCTGAAATGGCACTTCAGCCTTTGTCAATACTGAAGATGAATAAAGGCTGTTCAAACAGGAAATATAACAAAATAAAATTTATAACTAATACTAAATGTCATGATAACCTCAAATGTCTAGACTCCCTAAAGAAGTGCCAAGTACGAACTAAAATATCTAATTTTCTATGGTAAATTAACAGAAGTCATTCATCCATGCTAAACAGATTTTCCTGTCCATGAGTTTGTTTCATTCTCAAATTCTATTGCTATATTACTATGCTGTGATACTAACATGCTAGTTGACTTTTAGGCAATATTGCTTCCGAAGGGGCTCACTGAATTCAAGCATGAGAGAAACATCTTAATAAGTTTGGCTGCCTCCATTCGGGACATTTGCAGAAAGAACCCTGATAGGGGGGTGGATCTTATCTTATCTGTTTCGGTTTGTGTGAAGCCATAGCTGCTCTATTTTCTAATGTCCTGAGTTTACACAATTTAATAGGGTCTCATTCCTCTGAACTAACAGGCTTGCATTGAGAGCCAAGATCATATTATTAAAGCTCTTGGATTTCAGAGCCTTGCACATCTATGTGAAGCTGATGTAATTGGTAATCCTCCTCCTGCTTTAAAACCCAATCCTTTTCCTTTTCCAATTTATATCTTAAACATTTCTAGGTTTGAAAATGTTGCTTTTGCCTCTTCCGTTATGTCTGAAAAATTGCATCATATTTCTTGAGAACATTCTGTATGCTTTTTATCCAAATTTGTCTTGCAAGTTCAAGTATGTAATGGCGTACTCATTTTGATTTCTAGTTATCTGATGGTCAAGACCATCATAAATGATGACATGTAATTGCTAGAATTTAATGTCAAGGTTTTAGAAGCTTTGGCCAGAATGGAGGTGCCTTATGCTTGCTTAGTGAGCCTGCAGCTCCTCTGCAGAAAGTTTAGGAACGACCCCTGAGATTCTTTATCTCCAAGTTTTAACTCTTAATAAGATGGATTTTTATCCACCCTTCTTTTTGTTTCCCACCTCTTCTATTTTTTACTGGACAGATATTGTCAATTTCATTTATTATAATTATCAATTAATGCTGTAGATTTTTGTATTAGTATCCTTACCTTGACTGCAGTGGTAGTTATTATTTCAGAACATATTTGAGCATTTCTATAAAGTCATAGTTTGAATGATATGGTGTTTTTGGAAAAATGCTAACTCCATGCTTGTATGCGGCCTGAAAATTTGAATGCTAAGTTTAACCACAAATACTTCAATTATTGTCAGCAGGATAATGTGTGTTTTCTTACCCATATATATTTCAATTGTATGTCTTCCAGCGATTATGTTCATGATAAGTTAAAATTGCACTAATTATCATTATGTTATGTTCTGAACTACAGTTGAATAAATTTTCTTTTTAGATTTTTATACTGCCTGGGATGTCATTGGTAAGCATGCGGTAGACTACACTACAGACCCGGCTCTTGCACAAAGGTAAGCACGTGCTGGTTTTGATTGCTATTTAAATTTGTGCCTCCATTTAGCAATCCTGATTATATAACCAATATAGATCATACCAAAAGAAAGGTGAGGCTAGGTAACTTTAGATTGCTAAAGGATTGCCTACCTTTAGCTGTCCAGGCATCGTATCCTTTTGTAAAAGGGGGACATTTTACCCTGGTCAGGAGGCAGTATTACCCAGTGGTTAAATAAGAACCTTTCTCAACATTTTTCTTCCTGTTTGGAAAATTTTACCGTAAAACATTCCCCATTTGTTCTCCTTGTTTTAATTTATATTGCTCCTTTTTTCTCTCATTAACTTTAGGGCAACAGTAATCTGTTTTGTTGATTTACCTTGAGGACAACATTCTTAGTTTCGCCTGATATTTCTGTCAAATCTTTGTACCTAATCCATTTAGCTGTAACTTTTTCATCCTTTCTTTCAATTGATATATTAATATATACCAAATGACTTCTTGCCATTGACAGCATATGCCTCCTTCTGAGATGGGGTGCAATGGATGCTGAAGCATATTCAGAAGCTTCAAGGAATGTCTTGCAAATTTTATGGGGTATTGGAACTGCTGTACATGTCAGTCATGCACTTGAGTGGGCAAGGGCAAGGATCTTTGCCTTTGAGGCCCTGAGCCAATATGAGGTAAATTGTGTGAGATGCTTATTATTGAAAGTTATATAAAATCATTGGAAAATTTTATTGTTTTCAAAATCTTCTGTCTTGATAATTTACTTTGACAAAATGTACTATAGTTAGTCCCGGTACTCATCTATTTTGCTGCTAACCATGTTTGGTTTCTTGCATCCTCACATCATATGCTCCAGTTAAAACAGATTCTCTGAATGACTTTATGCTTTACTAGGTTACACATATACAAATAGGAATTCCAGATTTTAAGACAGTGAACACGGATTTGCTTTTACGTGAGACGAATCTTGATGTGCTCACGGCTATGGAAGGATTTCAAGTCAAGATCATAACTCATGAACATGTGTAAAGAACACATCCACTTTTCTCCTTCACTTGCTGAAAACCATAAGATATTGAAGCTTGATACTTTGGTTATATTTGCTCCAGGAATCGTCGAAGGTTGGTGAAGGAGAAAAAAATTGCTGGAAGTAAGATTGAGAAGTTGCTAAATGTATTTCCACAGGTTCTCTTCTCAGGTATTATATGCAATTGGGTTCTGATGTAGATCATGCTGCTTTCCATGTGAGTTTTGGTTTATTGTCTTTAATCCTCAACCCCCTCTGTCCAAAGCATTTTATGGTATCATGACAACTCAAGTGATTGCGAGAAGTTTATTGTCTGCCCTTGTTACAGGTCCTGATGCAGAATAAGTGGGAAAAAGAGTTGAAAGATATTGAGTGGACTTTGGAAATGAAAAAGAAAAGGAAAATGAGATGAGAGGAATAATACAATGTAAAACCTCTAGTAGAGAAGCAATATATGAGGTGAATAATACAGTTAAATATAGAAAAATGAAGTATTAGATTCATCATAGATGGATAATTGTGTTTGACAAATACAGGAATCTAGCAGACAAGGGTGGGAAAAGGAAAAAGAAAGTAAAATATAGAAAAATGATGTATTAGATTCATCATAGATGGATAATATTGTTTGACAAATACAGGCATCTAGCTGACAAGGGTGGTTGCCCTTTCTTAAAGGTGACCACTGCAAACTTTCTTGATGCGGTACAATATGAAGGGCGTTTTCTTAGTCACTTTAAACTTTCACTAATGTTGTAATTTTGTCATATCTGAGAAGGTTCTAGTTATAAGGTTTGAAATGTCTTTTTTTTTTTTGCTATTATCTGGATTGTTATGTAGTTTTATTCATTAAGGTTTTATTTTTTTATTTGGTTATGACTCTTTAGGACTGACTTTGTGTTGCATTTGTTGTAAACTTTGAGAGGGCCATTTGGTGAATGAAAAGGAGTCTTGAAAAGTCTTTTTTGTGTTTGTTTGTTTGGATTTCAAGAGCTCTAGTTTCTTGTCCATCTAAGATGGTCTAGCCTATTGAATGCTAGGTTATCTACTTCACCTCCTCATTTTACGTCGAGTTGTCTTGGAGTCTGTTCATTTCTTATGTGTGACCTGTACAGTAATCAAATGAGCAATACATTTGCAGGGATAAAAGGTAGTGCTGGGCAATTACCTGGGGCATCTCTGTTATGCCTTTCCTTTACCCCTAAAGATGTGAACAGCCATTGCTTGTCAAGAGTAAGAAATCATATGTTGAGTTCTTTTCTTGAGAATTTACTATGATATTTAAATCTATGTTACTTTCTCTCCCAGGTATCTGTAGATTTCCATGCTGGATATGAGAGTGCACTGGTGGAAATAGCTGCTTCTCTTCAATTATCACGAAATATTTTCACTGCCCTTCTTTCATTGCAATCTTGGAAGTCCTTCATGCGGCGTTGGATAAGGGCAAATATTTCATCCCTTGATGCTAAAGCACCATCTGTTTCATTAGATAAAACTTCTAAAGCTGCTACCGATATCCTGAAGGTTCATCTTTTCCTCTTCTAGCATTTGTACCATAATATTTTATCTGCAGCAATTTTAAACAGATTCATGCCATGTGTAATGCTCTTCTACTGCATTATTTTCTTGCAGCGTGTGATGCGACTTGCTGAAGAGTCTATCCCAAGTTCTGCTGAAAATATTGCTCTGGCTATTGGTGCACTCTGTGTGGTAAGAGATTGCTCTATAAATCTCATTCCAGATTTCACAATCTAACTACTTACTGATGTCTTTACTTTGTTCGGTGCTTGGGATCATTGTACCAATCATAAGATCAATTTTATATGCATATCCATGATATTTATGAGATGGAATGTAGAGACTGTGGATTCAAATTTCAGCCAAGGCTGGCATTAATGTGGGAAACAGACAGTGATATTGAAAAAAAGGAAAATGAAAATGCCATCCAGGGCATCTGAACTGCAAATTTCCCTTAACCAAGTTATGAGGCTGGGTGAAAGTTTGGTGCTCAGTTAATTGGTTTCAGGTCCTGGCACAATCGTGCTATTTCATCTTATTCTATTAAAGGCCTCTTAACCGGTCATTCTGATTTTTGAGTAATGGTTTGGTTTTTTATTAAATAGAAATGCACTACCGTTCACATTTAAACTTCTTGATTCACATGCTTTGTCAGTTAAATGGTTGGTTTTGCTGGCTACTGTCAGGTGTTGGCTCCATCTACCCATACTGTCAAATCAACTGCTTCAAAGTTTCTGCTAAACTGGTTGTTCCAGAATGAGCATGATCATCGCCAATGGTCAGCCGCAATATCTCTTGGATTGGTTTCAAGTTGTCTTCATGTAACTGATCACAAACAGAAATTTGAGAATATCACTGGACTTATAAAGGTATGAAGATCTGTGGTTTGGAACTGTGAACATTTTATTCCAGTCCATCTTGAAAAAGCTTTCAAAATGAGTGTATTTGTACATGTAGGGTTTTTTTTTGGTGTCACTAACAGAGGGATTAATGAAGTATACTTCAGAAAATTATTATGGAAGGGATCAACTTAGATTCTTTTGCAAAGGATTATACAAGTTATATGGCATTTGTTATAAGACAGTCCATGCTTTCAGGTTTTGCATGGCAGCAAAAGCATCCTCGTCAAAGGAGCTTGTGGGCTTGGCTTGGGCTTTGCATGCCAAGACCTTCTTACCAGGTTTGAAGCTGCTGATAATGTTGATTTGGAGAAAGAAAAGTACAAGGCACAGGAGGTTGACTTATTAGGGAAGATTCTTAGGACATTACTTCTGATGACAAGCCAGCTCAGTAATGCTTCATATGATATTCTAGAAAGTCTTCCTCCATTTTTCAGCATGGGTGCTAATGATATGGAAATCAATTTGACATCTGACCAGTTGCTTGAGAAGTGTGATGACTTGGAGGAAGATCCTTGGGGTGTTGCTGGTCTTGTCCTTGGCTTGGGGATCTCGTTCAGTGCAATATATAGAGCTGGGGCACATGATGCTATGCTGAAGATAAAGGACTTGATTATATCATGGATCCCACATGTAAACTCTCTAGTAACGAACTCATCTTTTTCCAGTGAAGCAAAGGAGAAAGCTTTATCAGTAGGATCCTGTCTTGCACTTCCCAGTGTTGTGGCATTCTGCCGGAGAGTGGAAATGATCAATGATAATGAGCTGGATCAACTATTAAAGGGCTATCATGAGCTCATATCTGAGTTATTATCTGTTAAAAAATCTGGTACTTTCCATCAGAGCTTGATGTTGGCATCATGCATTGGTGCCGGAAGTCTTATCGCTTGCATTTTGAATGAAGGTGTGCACCCTCTTGAAGCTGAATTTGTAAAAGGTTTACTGGAGATGTTTAGAAAATGCTACTGTAGTTCTTTCCCTCCTATCATCCATTTGGGTGGGATGCTTGGAGTTGTTAATGCAATGGGAGCTGGTGCAGGGATTTTGGTTCATGCCCATCACTTCTCAGCCTCAATCAAGACTGCTTGTGAACAAAAGGTTCTTTCTTATATTCTGTGTTTTTGTTAGAGTTACCCTCACAAAAATAGGGGTTTATGTTTTGAACACCATTCTTTGTTTTGGTTAACAGGAATCTTCTCATATTTTGGGCCCTTTACTTTCAAGCCCTTTTTGTGAGCCACATTTGACAACATTGGTGCAAGAGATATTTCTCATTGCGCAAAATTCTGATGATCTTAAAATGCAACAAAATGCAGCATGGGCCGTTTCATTCCTTCGAAATGGTTTGTGGTCAAAGGAACTTCTAAATGCTGAAAGCAATGATCAGACTGATGTTGTTGATAGCAAAACAATTTCTCACAATTTTCCTGAGGACAATTTGGTTATGAAGCTGACTATATGGTTAATGCATCTAAATAACTCCGGGGTAGGTTCTGTCTAAACGTTCCAGGTTACATGTTTATTGTAGTAATTTTATTCCTTTGTGGCTATCTGTATCTAATATGAGCTGTGATTTGTTTCATCTTCTCTC
>Ga0325414_1004859_pt1 | contig 14112 bp, 8 predicted proteins | sample PopdelMetagenome_8_FD_206183 | JGI IMG/M metagenome (GOLD analysis project Ga0325414, IMG submission 206183) | Populus deltoides microbial communities from Bellville, Georgia, United States - Leaf-PdKOR-R3 | ecosystem: Host-associated > Plants > Phyllosphere > Phylloplane/Leaf | place: USA...
TTCAAACTCTTTCTTAGTAAGCTTTACTTTCAGGTAGCAGTTGAAGTGTCTTGGTATGTTCCCTCTTCATGCACACTTGTGATATAATTATTACTAATTTAGCATGCGTGGCCTTTTGTTTTCTTCTCTTTTTTTTTCTCGTACTTGATTTGCATATTAGCTTTAAAAAAATAAAAAATAATCTCCTGGGTTTATTATTCTTAAGATCTTTATCTTTATTATAATTTTTTATATTTTGAATAATTTATGAAATCAAAGAATTTTTTTTATTTCATCTCTTGTATATTTTTTTATATAGTAGATTTGATTCTTATTTATTTGATTGTTATTTATTTTAATTAAGATGGTTTTTAAAATTATTTCTTTACAATTTCATTTTTCTTGAGTTTTTTCCTATTAATTTTTATTATTTGTTGTTGTTGCTATTTCTTTATATTGCAAAAAAATTTTAGATTATTTTCTTTTATTATTTCATCCTACAACATCAAACTAGGTAAATGTTTAGCTTTTTAGTTGAACTTAAGTCTAGTAATTAACATATTGTAAGTTTAAGAGATTAACTTCAATTTAAGAAAATAACCCAAACTTCCATGGTTTATTTTTCTTTTTTAAGTTTTATTTTTTCATCCCAAGATATTTTGTTATTTTTTTGTCATTTTCTATGTGATTTTTTAGTCGTTTTGAAAATAACACGGGTTGTCTTAGTTTATTCTGGTCTTTGTTAAATTTAGTTTTTTTAAAATTTTATTTTAAAATTAAATTAAACAGATTAATTTTATTATTTAATATTTAATTATTCATGTGTTGAGCTTATAGTTTGAGCTCAGATTGAGAATTTAATGAATTGTGGGTTTAAAAGTTTTACCTAGCTTGACAGGATTTATTCAGGCTTGCTTAGTTGTTTTTTTAAAAGCTCATTTTTTTTTTATGATTTCTTCCTCAAACATTTTTTTTATTTGTTTTATATGAGATTTATCTTTATTTTTAAAATAACAATGGCTGTTTAATTTTGTTTTCCAATCTTTGTTAAATCTAGCCTTTTCAACATGAATTTTGTTTTTTTTAATTAAATTAAATTTATTAATTTCATTATCTGATATTTAACTGAGCGACTGCTGAACTTTTTAGTTGAGCCCAAGCCTATAATTTAACGAGTTATGAGTTTGAGAAACTAATCCAGGTTTACGAAGTTCACCCGAGTTTGTTTTTTTTTTTCTTTCTATTTTAAGGTTTTTTTTCTTAGTTTCATCCACCAATATTTTGTTATTTTTTTGCATTTTTTTTATATGAGATTTTTTTGTGGTTTTGAAAGAAATAAGGATTAACTTGTTATTTTTACCCTTTTGAATCTAGGTTTTATTTTTTAATTAAATTGAATTAATTACGTAAGAATAAGCATTAGATGGTCGCTTTATTGTGTTTTGTTTGTTTTTCAAGTCACGGTTATATCAACACATGCAATTTTTTTCAATTATTAAATTTTTAGATTTTTTATTTATCTCAAAATATTAATGTATTTTTTTTTATATTAATAAAAAAATTATTACAAACCATCTATCTAGATACACATTAAAAGCATTCCTGTTTGAGTGCCAGGGCATTTTGCTTACCTTCTTTCTTTGATGAGATACATTATAGTATGCAATAATACCATCGTGTTCTTTCATGTCAAATATCAAGCAAACAGCTCGTATTTTTTTAGAACAAGGCAGGAACAAACACGATAAGATCTGTATTTGAATTATAAAAGAAATTTTGGAAGGTTGGTTTTGGATTTCGTTGTCTTGGTTGGTTGTAATCCTAGTACAGTGTGGTTAAGTTCGACAAGGAATTGCAAAAGTCGAGACTCCCTAAAATCAAAGTGACTGGACGGACGATCTTATCTTACGATGCTGAGGATCATGTCTCCGAGGGGAGTGGTCAGCTTCAACGCTGTTGCTGAAGCAATCAGTAACATGGCAGAAACTGCTACCAATTACGATACGGTAAGGCCAGTGCATCGATCCGTAGAAATGATGTAATGAGTCGTTAACTTCAGGCCTGGTCAGGCCCTCTAGAAAGTATAATTCAATTAGTTATGCTCTGGTTTCTTTATAGAAATTATCAGTTAGATCGCCATAAATTTTAAAATAACTGAAGTGTATATGGTTACTTTAGAGTTGTAGAGAATTAGTTATAATATTGTAAGTTAGTCCACACGCTTACAATAAAAAATAATAATAATGAGTTGATTGTAGAATAATATAAATTATATTTTAAAATTTTATTTAATAATTTAAATTATTTTATTGAGATAGTTTTTCGATATGGTATCAGAGTCTTAATAACTAAACAATTACGAGTTTAAATTTTACTATTTTTATTTATTTGATAAAAATTAAATATAAGCTAATATGTTATATTAAAAATTTAAATTATATTTTAAAATTTTACCTAATAATTTAAGATATTCAACTGATATGATATTTGTATATGCCGGTAGGTAATTCCTGCATTAAAACGTTTGGCCTTTAATTATGATCGAATGGAAAACACCCCTTGCTCAAAGGCCGGCGCCTGACTTTGATTTTTCTTTCGGTCACAAAGGAGGGGAGGAGAGCTCAAACCCCGGAGTTGGTGGGCTAATCTACTTACTCGTTTTTTTTTTTTTTTTTTTTCATTTTGAGAGTAAACGAAAAGGATGGATGTGGAGCGGTGGGAGCGAAGAAATAAAACATTTGACAGAAGATCACTGCCGTGTGTGTGTGTGTGTGTGTGCGTGCGCATATATTATTATTTTCTTCTTGGGATGGTAAGATTCATGAATCTGAATCTTTTCGAGGGAAGCCAGAGAAATTGCAGATTCATTCCAAACATCATGCATCGTTCATCCGAGATGGATGGCAAAGAAATCGACGAATGAAGTGTAAAAATAGGTGACTGCCTGAAGTTGTTTATCACATTACTTAATTTTCTACCTAACAGTATGACTGGAATGGTGTCCAATAGTACACCAGATTAATACCCTACCCCTGCCAACTACGATAATAAATTAAAAACAATTAAAAAAATATCATTATGAAATCAAGTTAATATGTAAAACTCACAATTTAAATTATAAAACCAAGATAATATAGAAAAATATAAATTAAAATAAATTATAAAAATAAATTCTTAATCAATCTCGTATTAAAAAATAAAATTAAAAAAATAATTAAAAAAACAAAAAACAATTTAAATCAACCTGAATTAACCCATCAAATTCGTAACCCAAGTTATGATATAAAGATAACATTGTAGAAAATATACTAAAATATATATTTTTTAATTTTCAATCATTTTTCTATGATAAAATTAAAAAAAATTAATTACAAAAATAAATAAAATCGAGTTAACCAACTAAACTCATTGGTCAGATTATAAAACTATAATAATATTATAAAAAAATTGGTTGAGAAACATCACGAAAATCCATCTTCAACCAACTTAATATAAAATAAAAAAATAAAAATAAAAAAATAAATCAGAAAAAAATATTATTGAAATGTATATAATGAAGAGAGGTACGATAATATTTTTTCTTCTTAATAAATCCATCCGTATCAACGTGAAACCAACCATTTACGAATCGAAGACTTGTGAAATGGAAACGCAGCGGAGCACGAAGACGCCTTACATTTGAATTTTAAAATTGCCTGTCCTTATTCAACTTTTTGTTTTTCTCATTTGGACTTATTAACAATAATACCAACCTGTCCTCCTGTTTCCACTCCTCCATCAAATCAGTCGGTCAATAAAAAATAATTAAATGGGATTTTAAATTTGTTTCTGCCCCTGTAAATTCAGCAACATTACCTTTTCAATTTAGATTTGTATTTATTTTAAATATTATAACCTGAATAAACCAAGAATATGAAAAGGATTATCTTTGGTTCCTCCATGCTTAACCATGACTGCATTGTGTGCTTTATATGTTATTGCGTATGCTATTTAAATAATATTTAATAAAATAAATAAATAAATAAATTTTATGTATTTTTTATTTTTTTGATATATATATATATATAATTTTATTTTGTTGAGATATTTTTATGGTATTAAGAGCATCGTTATTAATGTTTCTGTGGGCGTTTTTACATTCTTTTATTTTTTTTCTTTTTCTTTTTTCTCTTTTATTATGGTTATTGTGCCCCCCTCATTTTCTGTACCTATTTCATTTGGTCCCTTAATTTCATTTTTTTATTTTAGCTGATTTTAATTGTAATATTATGGGATTAAATGAATCTTGTTAGAAAATAATTGAACAATCTTCTTGTTCTTCTACTAGTTTAAATAAAAAAATTTTTAATTTTTGATAAGAAAATAATGGATAAAATGATAATAATGATTTGTTTTTTGCGTTTCAAAAATATTTTTAAAAATATTTAAAATTTTTTTATTTATTTTTACTTCAAATTAATATTTTTTTAATATTTTAGATTATTTAATGTGTTGATATCAAAAATAATTTTTTTAAAATAAAATAAAAATTATTTTAAAAAACAATTATAAACACGCTTTCGTGTAACAAATTTTTCATGCGAAAAGTATGATACTGTATACTAGTCAAACAATCCTCGTTTAAAAGCTCTTTTCTGGGAATTTTTTTTCTCTACTGTGTTGCTGGAAAAAACTTTGAATTAAAAACACAGTTTACCAAACAGGAACGTATACCACATCAATCATCATTGCCAAAATTTATTGGAGCGCGTGGTTCATCTTTATAATAGAAGAAGGGTTCATCCCCCAAAAGAGACAAATGTTCTCCATTTGTGGTGCGTCATAATCACGCTCCAACTGTAAAAAAAAAAAAAAAAAACTGCTGTGCTCACACATGAAAAGATGTAAATTGTAACATTTTCTTTATTTTAGATAAAAAAAAAATCAAATAATTTCGGAGAAGAAAATCAATCCATTACCGTAAAACTCCATTTTTCCTTTTCCATTCATCACAAATCCAACCTGAAAACCCTAACACTATTAAAAGCTTGTTTGACAGTCGAGTATAAATTGTTTTTAAAAAATAATTTTTGCTTGAAAATATAAAAGATAATATGTATATTTTATTTTTTAAATTTATTTTTAATATTAATATATTAAAAAATTAAAAATATTAAAAAATAATAATTTAAAATTAAAAAAATACAATTGAATCGGAAGAACAAATAAAACCTAAAATGAGAGGATGATAAAAATTGTTTTTTAAAATATTTTTATTTAAATATATATAAAAATAATATATTTTTATATTAGCACATAAAAATTATAAAAAATAATTAAAATTATTATTTTAAAAAATAAAAAAGATAATTGAACCGTAATTCTAAACTGTGATTCCTGCGAAAAGAGGGGGCAGAGTAGAGTTGAGAGAAAAAGAATAACATATTTATTAATGTTATTAGTCCACAGAGTTGTCTCTATTAAAATAGGGTGAGGAATAACTTTTTTTTGCAGGTTGTTTATAATCTAGTACCGGTCCTCTCCTTTTTTCCCCCAATATTTTTCACCGTCAGCAGTTTAGCACCATCGTTCACTCATAGCTCAGAGCTCGCCATCAAGATCCCAACAAACCCATCTCTCTCAATCACTAAAGTCAATCCAATACGATTCATTTGACCAATACCCATCTCTTCATCTTGTTTCAAAACCCAAAATTTAGCTATAAAGTTCCAGTCTTTAGTGATCCATACCCATCCATATATCTTTGTTTCCCATCTAATCTCAAGAAGTACAGTGCAAAAATACTTGATTTTGATGCACATCCATCTTTCTATTTCCTACCTGTACCTCAAATTTAGCTGAAAGGTTTGAACTTGAGATTTGATTTGCACCACCATATGCCCCATCATAAAAAACAAGGAGCAGCTTCAACATTGGTAGTGTTGTTGGGATTATTATCATGGGAGCAGAGAAAAGATGGCTTTTCACTCTCTTCTCCTCAGCATTTCTTTCACTACTCTTTCTCTTAGTCTATTCAATCTCTGCTTTCAGTTCCTCTAAACAGTTCCCTTCTATAATTCACCATGGAATCCACTACCCTCCTGCTTTTGCCTATTATATCTCAGGTGGAAGGGGTGATAAGGATCGGATCCTTAGGTTATTGCTGGCAGTTTATCACCCAAGAAACCGTTATTTATTGCATTTGGGTGCCGAGGCATCTGACGAGGAGAGAATGAAGCTTGTTGGGGCTGTAAATGCGGTGCCTGCGATTAGGAGTTTTGGGAATGTGGACGTTGTTGGGAAACCTGGCAGGCTTACCTACATGGGTTCTTCTAACCTGGCCGCGATTTTGCGTGCTGCTGCCATTTTGTTGAGGATGGATGCTGGGTGGACGTGGTTTGTGTCTTTGAGTGCAATGGATTATCCGCTGGTAACTCAGGATGGTATGATATTTTTTTTTTGTTAATTTTGATTGTTGGTTTTGTTCCTTTCTGGATTTTTTTGGTTGAGTATGGAACCGTGACCAGATGCTGGAAAAATAACTTGGATTGTTTTTGTTCATTTAGAGTTTATCCATGCATCTATTTAAGTTTTGCTTTCTTTGTTTTGACCCTTGAATGAGGAATCTCTTGCATTTACATCTTAAAGCTCAATGGAAAGGACGCATCATGGCCTGTTGCTATTTTAAGCATAGTTGACCTTTGCATTTCATATTTTGCGTAGCGTTTTGGATATATTTGACATATTTATGTTATTCTCTGAAATATGATGTTTGCTGTCGTTGTTCGGTAATTATTGGATATGACTTAAAGAAATGGTGCTTTCTGTTTCTTCTTAGCTGTCATAGTTGTTTTCACAACAGAAATAATTTAGGAAGCCTATGAAAATTTTGAGTAGGCTAGATGACTTTATCGAACCATAACACTTAAAATGTGGCTGCTTGTTCTTCCTTTGACTACTTCAGACAAGGGTGCCTGCTGTCCAGAATGTATTAGAAGCCAGCATGAATGATACCATATAGGTCACAATGTTGTTAGGATCTGGTACGGGGAGAAAATATCGTTAACACATGCACACTTCTGTGCAAAGATCCTGGATTCATATTCCTGGTGCAATAAAATTTGTAATCCAGTGACAGTATGCTGTTTACCAGAACAGCTTAAATTACCATTATAAAAATGATGCAGCTAGCCATAACCCTGAGGGTAACCATAACGCTCTGGTTAGACCAAGGATTGGGCAATTTCTGTGAGAAAGCCCTCACAAATAGAAGCTTCTATTGAACCTGCTAGAAGGTGGTTCAGAATACAGTGAAGTAGGCTTCCATGCAGGTGTAATGAAGGTTGATTTTGCAAGAACAGAATTTTTCATCAAAGCTTGACTTAAACCAGTATGCTGTTTACCAGAACAGATTAAATTATCAATATACAAACGATGCAGCTAACCATAACCCTGCAGCTAACTGTAATGCTGTAGTTAGACCTAGGATTGGACAACTTCTGTGAGAAAACCCTCACAAAAGAAGCTTCTATTGAACCTGCTAGAAGGTGGTTGAGAATATAGTGAAGTATCTTCCATGCAGGTGTAATGAAGGATGATTGTGCAAGAATGGAAGTTTTTATTAAAGCTTGACTTAATAATTATTGCTTGCTATCCAGGACGAGGACCAACACATTATAACTTGTAACAATGGATGCACACTTATTTGTGACCTGAGCTAGAGTAGGTTGATGGAGGACCAAGTTCCAACCCCATTCTGCTTATGTGTGTTGGCCTCTGAAAGGCTGTTTGAATTCTCAGTTTAGATGGAAGCTAAATACGATTTCTTCATTTGTCATTCTTTGTAGTTTAAAGCAGTTTTTTTTTTTGGTGTCAGGATGAGGTTTACTTAAGTAAGGATATTTGCTTATTAGCTAAACCAGTGGCCTTTTGGATATTCCAACTCACTCACAGCACATGTTGATGGATACCGTTGTAAAAAGTTGTTCCAAGATCACAAGAATTGCAGGTTTACATTTACACTGTCGTATTTACCGTGAATGGGCTTTAGTGTATTCCTGATGTAGGTCTTTTGATCTTGTGTTACAAAATGCATGCTTGCAAGGGATTTTTTTTTGTTTTTGGAGGGGAAGGGGTGGGGTTGACTGGTTGTTGGGAATCTAAAGTACCGAGTTGACTAACAAAAGTTAAATGATAGAAATCATGATTTGATATTTAGGCTTACACAATTGTTTTAGTCTCACCTCCTGGATGCCCTCAGTGCCTCAATTACGCTCTCTTCCTGATTCGGACCAAGATATCATTATAGGACATGCCTTAACTGGTACTCTTTTTTCATTTTCACTACCGAGGATGAGGGTGTTCAAATGACTTGTGCAAGATTAAAGTTGCTTATCTTTTTTTCAAAGAGGACTTGTGCATTTTTTTTTTTTTATCTAGGATGTTATTTGAAAAGGGATTGAATAAAGGCGGTTTTGAAAATGCATATATGATGTTTTCATCAATTTTTAGATTCATAGCTATGTCTAGACCGGCTAGTGTGTTGAATATTGTGAGTTAAGCTAGGTGACAAGAAGTGAAGGGGCCTTAGCGTTGGCTTCTTAAAAATCGAGTAGCTTTTTTCTTCTTTTTTTTACTAAAGAGCTTTTATTTTGAAGAGGCACGATAGAGCAAAGACTGATTAGAGTTCTCGTAGTGGTTTTTTGAATTTTTCAGGTTAGAGTGTTGACAGGGCATCAGAGCTATTTGGCTATGACAGAGGAAATATGTACCCGAAGCAGGTTTCAAAACAATTATGTGATTGGATAAAAGACTAAAAATACTGTTTAGATTATATCCATAAAAGGTTTTGCATAATAATTCATACTTCTGGAATGGTTGGTGACTTCATGTCCCATGAAATCTAATGTTTAAAAGAGTTTATTGGAATCTGATCTGCGTAATGCACATGCCCGAGGCACTTTCACAGCTGTATAAAAGCATAATACAGTCCCATCCTTTATCATTGCAGAAATAAGGGTGTCCTTAGCAGTTTTTATTGGTATGAAGAGTTGCTGATGAGCTGTCTATACCTTTGATAACCCCTTGTTGATTTGGAGTCTGGTTTTTTTCTGGTGATACGAATATGTGGGTCAGAGAGGTTCTGAATGCATCAATGTGATGCACATGCCCTTTCATAGCTGTACAAAAGAACAATATGTTCGGTATGTGTTAGATATTTTGTAGTGTCAGCTTTATGTTCATGTGTGTGGCCTTGCCTGCTCTGTAAATCATAATGCAATGTTGTCCATGGCCATATTGCACAATTGAATGGTTAGGAAGGCTTAAGAATGCAGATGATTGCTGTGTAAAAATTGAAGCTGATTTAACTTGTCCAATGCTTACTTAGAAACTCATCCAAGTTATATGGGAATCTCAGCTCATAATTAATAACTCTCTATTTACTAGCAGAATGGTTTTGAATCTGTTTTCTCCTATGTGCTTTGTATTTCACCAACATGCCTCTAGTATCAGATACACTGAAGTGTTGGAAATCTTTTAGGCTCTTGGAAAATAATTCCACTCATTTCCACTTATGACCGCACCGTGTGGTGTCATGCTGCCTCATATGATAGAATTCCGAGCTTCCAATATTTTCTTCTGTTATCTTGCAGACTTGTCCCATGTTTTCTCCTCTGTTAGCAGAGACCTCAATTTCATAGATCACACCAGTGACCTTGGGTGGAAAGAGTAGGCAACCTCTTCTTACTAAATTTTATTGTAATTCTGCAGCACAAAGATTTGTTATATCTGAGTTCTATTGGTTTGACCTTGTTGTAGAGATCAAAGAATTCAGCCTATTGTAGTTGACCCAGGGATTTACCTAGCCAGGAGGAGCCAGATATTTCATGCTACAGAGAAGCGGCCAACTCCTGATGGTTTCAAAGTATTCACAGGCAAAGTCTATTGTCCACAGCGTGCTGTTTATGCAACTAAAATTAAAGATGTGCATGTGTATGCTTTACTTTCATGAAAATGTTACGTGTGGTAACAGATATCTCCTATTGCAGGTTCCCCGTGGGTGATCTTGAGCAGGTCATTTCTTGAATTTTGCATTCTTGGTTGGGATAATCTTCCTCGAACCCTTCTTATGTACTTCAACAATGTGGTCTTATCCGAAGAAAGCTATTTCCACTCTGTCATTTGCAATGCACCAGAGTTTAAGAACACAACTTTAAACAGTGATCTAAGGTATATGGTCTGGGACAATCCTCCAAAGATGGAACCACATTTTCTTAATACATCTGATTATGATCTCATGGTTCAAAGTGGAGTGGCTTTTGCAAGGCAGTTTCAGAAGGATGACCCTGTGCTAGACAAGGTGGACGAGAAGATCCTTAAGCGTGGGCATGATCGAGCTGCCCCAGGTGCATGGTGCACTGGCCGGAGGACCTGGTGGATTGATCCTTGCTCTCAATGGGGTGATGTCAATGTTGTGAAGCCAGGTCCTCAGGCTAAGAAGTTCAAGGAGACCATTAAAAACCTTCTTGATGAATGGAACTCACAGATGAATCAGTGCAAATGAAAAATGCATATATTAAAGGTTTATTGTCTGAGACTCGGTGCAGTTTTTTTCGCATCTGAATTTTGTCAACCACGTCGGAGAATTAACATCAATAGACGTTGATTCTTTGGTGTTTAGGTCCATTTATGGGGCTACTCCGCTCGCAGGCTATGATAGTGTTTGTGGGAGTGGCAGAGTCGAAGGGAAACAAGTGAATTCACTTGGAGGTTTTTCTGAATGGTGTCCTGTCACGGGAGCTGGTAAACAGTGCGAATCAATAAGAGGACCTCCCTCTTTACGCTGCCCACAGCACGCCCTTGTATGTTCATTCTGTTCTCAGTACTCTTCAAAAGTTGTAACAGAAGCTCATTCATTAAATTCTTGTTTGCATCCTGTCTCTTTATATGCGCGTGCGCGTGTTTGTGTTGGCAATAAAGGTTGAAATCTGGAAAATTACAACTCATTTAACCAGTTGATTTTCGTTGAATAGGCGTCGTGGATGCAACAATCCAAACCTGATGTTTGTGCTCACAAAATTGTGTGCATGTGAAGGAGAAACGGTGGCATTAGATATATTTGGAAATTATCTAATTTGATGCGGGGCTAGGATGTATGTATATAATAGATTTATGAGTAAATTATAAATAAGTTTGTCTAGTTTTGCAAAACGAATTGAATTAAATAGTCATTCTAGGTTTAAAATTAGTCTCTCTATTTCCAAATCTATTTTGTATCCTTTTCTTGTCAATTTCATTTCTTTTTTAAATTTACTTTATTTGTTTTTTGTTTTAAGAAGTATAGGTAGAAACAAAAAAAAGATAATATGGAAAGATTATGGGAAAAAAAGATATTTTTCTGAAGCAAAGAAGTATTAAATTAAGCATGGTCATCAACATTGACTTAGTGGTTAATTAATTATTTTTTTTAAATTATGTAATTTATTTTTAAAAAAATTAGAGGAAATAATTTACAATATACTCATGTATTTAAATATGCCGTTTATCGGAGAAGTTGAATAAATAAGTTATTTTATGTTTTCGTCAATCGAACCGACCGGCCAACGTAATGCGGCCCAAGGAAGGACAGTTGCTTAAAGAGTCCGTTAAATTCAAGTCCGCCAACATAAACCCTAAAAATCTAAAGTCTCTCTCTCTCCCAGATTCTCAAAGTTCACTCCTTTCCTTTTGTTGTTTCACTAAACTTGATTCTCTCACGATGGCTCTCTCTCGATTCTCCAGTTTTCTATCAAGAACATCAAATAACCCCTCTCTTCTCTACTCTTCCTCTTCTTTTGTCCTAAGATCACTTATAAACGTCAAAACCCAAACTCTATCTCTCAATTCTACACCCAATATTGAGAATCCATTTGGGTCCATGTTAAACCCTCATTTTATCGTCCACAAGTCAACCCATACTGATTTACAACAAACCGTTGTCCTTACTGATGCCAGCAACCAAACCCCACAAGTTTTGGCTGATAAAATCGTTGAAGACGCTGAGAATATCTGCAAATTATTATCAAAAAATCCTAATTCTAGCGTTGAGGCTTTGCTCAATAAGGCTTCTATGGAAGTGTCACCAAGTTTGGTTTTTGAGGCATTGAAGAAGCTAAGCAATGCAGGTGCTCTTGCGTTATCGTTCTTTAGATGGGCAGAGAAGCAAAAAGGGTTTCAATATAGCACAGAGAGCTACCATGCCTTGATTGAATCACTAGGAAAGATCAAGCAGTTTAACGTTATATGGAACTTAGTTACTGACATGAAGCAAAAAGGGTTTCTGAATAAAGAAACTTTTGCACTGATTTCAAGGAGATATGCAAGAGCAAGGAAAGTTAAAGAGGCAGTAGATGCATTTATGAAAATGGAGAAGTTTGGATTGAAGATTGAATCATCCGATGTTAATAGATTGCTTGATACTTTATGCAAGTCGAGGCAGGTAGAGAGAGCTCAATTGGTGTTTGATAAAATGAATAAGAGAGGATTTGTGGCTGATATTAAGTCATATACGATATTGCTAGAAGGGTGGGGTCAAGAGAAAAACTTGTCGCGGCTGATGGAAGTCTACAACGAAATGAAAGATGAGGGCTTTGAACCGGATGTTGTCACTTACGGTATTCTTATCAATGCCCACTGTAAATCTAGGAGGTATGATGATGCAATCGAGTTGTTTCATGAGATGGAAGCGAAGAACTGCAAGCCTAGTCCTCACATATATTGTACTTTGATTAATGGATTGGGAGCTGAAAAAAGGTTGAGTGAAGCACTTGAGTTTTTTGAGCTATCAAAGGCTAGCGGGTTTGTTCCAGAGGCACCTACTTACAATGCTGTTGTGGGGGCATATTGCTGGTCAGAGAGAATGGATGATGTGCAGAGGACGATTGATGAGATGAGAAAAGGTGGGGTTGGTCCAAGTGCGAGAACTTATGATATTATACTTCACCATCTGATAAGAGCTGGAAAAACTAAAATTGCTTATTCGGTTTTCCAGAAAATGAGTTGTGAGGGATGTGAGCCATCTGTGAGTACCTATGAGATTATAGTGAGGATGTTTTGCAATGAGGATAGAGTGGATATGGCAATAAAGGTTTGGGATCAGATGAAGGCCAAGGGAATCCTTCCTGTTATGCATATGTTCTCTACATTAATCAATAGTTTGTGCCATGAGAGTAAGCTAGACGAGGCTTGCATGTACTTTCAGGAGATGTTGGATGTGGGCATTCGGCCTCCAGCACAGTTGTTTAGTAATCTGAAACAAAATCTTCTTGACGAGGGCAAGAAGGACACTGTTGTGGTTTTTGAACGGAAGCTTGATAAGCTAAGGCAAGCTCCATTAGTTAATTGAGGCCAGGGAGAGATGCTATGGGGTGTTGGAAATTGATCTGTGTCAAGGTTTTAACACTCTTATGGACATGTCTTAACTAGTGCTGATTAAGAAGATTTGGGTTGCGTATGTGGTATTAGACTGGTACTGGTATGAAATGCACTCAATCTTGGCTGAATTTTATGAAATATTCACAACACGTTTTCCTGATATTGAATCTGTTTAGTGTTTTATCTGCTCAAGTTTTTCTGTTTCTTATCAAATCTGTTCATGATTCACTGCCACTGATTGTTTTATCATGCAGATGACTCTGAATTCACTATTTGATCGGGAGGAACAGTGTCCAACGCTGCTATAAATGCATCCATTTCTATGAATACGTGCACACTTAGTCTTAATGGTTTCCAAACTGGTCCCAGCACTCTTCATCTTGCTCTCTTTAGTGGTTTATGCACTCGTGCTTCCTGCTCTGCTCTTCCTATATGATATCATGGTTGGGGGAAATTTCAGTGGCTCGAGTGGAAGTGTAAGGCTCTTTTTTCTAATCATTCTCTCTCTAGCTTGCGACTTTTGCAAGCTATTCTGTCTGTGTCGATGAAAACATATGGGAACCTTTTGTACATTGCAAAATGTACAACTTTCTGTGCTGAGAGATTTGCAGAGTTTGGATACTATTGATTTTCTGGGTTGACTTGGATTGTGTACAATATTTTAGAGTAGCCTCGGAAGAATCAGTGAGAAATTCAGGGGGTTCAATTATTATACCAGTTGGACCAAATTTCTGTCTCGTC
>Ga0325414_1004861_pt1 | contig 14109 bp, 3 predicted proteins | sample PopdelMetagenome_8_FD_206183 | JGI IMG/M metagenome (GOLD analysis project Ga0325414, IMG submission 206183) | Populus deltoides microbial communities from Bellville, Georgia, United States - Leaf-PdKOR-R3 | ecosystem: Host-associated > Plants > Phyllosphere > Phylloplane/Leaf | place: USA...
TGTACGGTATTTAGATTTGGGGAATAATTTTCCACATGCATGACCAATAGTCTGTCTCATGTAGATGTTGATGCGAGCTCCCAAACGAGTCACAATGGACCCCAGCCAGAGAAAAGAAGAAGAAACAAATTAATATGAAGAGGGCTCCATTATTCTTTGCTCCACTCTGTGGTGTGTGAGTTCTGCCATCACCAAATTAATGTTTGTAGCAACTCATGTGGTGCGTGTAATAAGTTCAAGAGAACAACATAAAATTATTTCTAAAATGGTTGAGATATAGTTTTAATAACTAAATTTTAATAACTAAATAATTATAAACTCTAATTTTAAAATAATCAATACTTTGAAAATTAATAGTTATCGTATTCATCAACCTCACCAAAAATTCAAAGGACTAAGCAACCTAAGATTTAATTTTAATTAATTTGTAACACCAAAAAATAGAAGCTAGCTAGGCTGGTCAAACAAGGATGATCTTTCATGTTTCTTTTCTTCAAATCTCATTATATATATAGGACCGCCTTCAATTTGTAACCACAAGTTAGAAAAGACAGCGACAAATTGCAAAGGAAAAGACCTTTTCCTTGCATGTTCTACGAGGAATATATCTTATTATTATAATTATGATAATTATTATTTAATTAATATTCTCTTAAGTTTTGTTAACTCAATTTTTCTGCCAACTACTTTATCGTACTAATATATGTTTAATTTGACAGAAAAAACCATATTACAGTACTTGGATGTTTTGTATTTCTTACATTATTATTTTTTATGGCTCAATATTATTGGGTTTGATCTTGCTAGCGCATGCCTGCCTTAATCACAGTGTCTATTTTATATCTTCAATCATTAATGTAAGCAGATAAAGCACAAAGTATATATATTCATAAAAAAGTGCTCCAACATTCTCCTTGTCAAAACTATATTATAAAAAAAAATATCAAAGAAGCAAAGGATTTGCATGATAAACATGAAATCCTACCAGCTTTTCCAAAAAAGTAGAGGCCATTTTCTCATCTCTCTCGCACATGTCTTCAACCATTCTGAAACACGTTATATATTCAACAATGATATATTGCAGCACAAGCAATGAATGGTGTGTTATCAAGCCTGGGTGACTGGACTGAATTAGTCAACTTACCAGATTGATTTTTATAAAATAAAAGTTTATTTTGATTTTAAAAAATAAAAATAACACCATTTTATTTTTTAAAAATCCTAAAAAATTATTATTTTAATAATTGATATAATTAATCTGTGATTTAGGTCTTAAACCGGATTATAAGGGGTGATCATGCTTGGTTTAATAAATCATAAATATGTTGGGTAATCATAACTATGCCATTGCCTGCATTGAACATGCATGATTCACCTTGTCTTCCTCTGCGAAATGCACAAATTAATGACTCAATCTCCGTTATAATTTGATGCATGAATTAGCACTGTTTAGGCTAGTCCATCAAGAAACAAGCATGGTCTCCCTGCGTCAATTAGGCACCTATATATGGTGCTTCCCACGACAAGAAAAAATGGTGCCATAATAAGACACTTGAAAGGAACTTATGCTCGTTCATGTGATTTCAATTATTTTAGCTGCTATGCCAAGTTATTTTCAGCTTTCTTGGACATTTGCAATTAATGGAAACGCAATTTGTCAATATTAATTGCTGTGAACTATTCTCCTTCTTTTTTTTTCATTGAGAACCATAAAAAAGAGGGTTTTTTTATTGACACATGCTATCTTGAAGGGGATGAATTGACTGGCTTTGGGGCGTTGCTCATCGGCTGTGCTTTGGTCTCAAATTTTCAATTTAACATGTCACTATTAGGGTTTCATTTTCTATGTGTACTTGCAATAGCTAGAAGGCAGTGTTGTATGCACACTACCGGCAATTAATTTCAGACCAAGAATTTTGAGGCCGACGAGGGTCCACCACAAACCAGTAGTGCTCAACTATCCCGTAACTCTTGACTTCTCAGTTATGGCTGCCATTCAATAATCATTCAAGCATGCGAATCGTGTGATAATATTTTGGAAAAATCCTCGAAGATATGGATCTTGGTCGAGACCCACCGACCATACCATCAGGAGATGACCACCTAGCTTTGGTGATCTTTGAGAACGGTAGGTGTTGAGGCAGAGACGGTTCAAGATCTGGCCGACAGTTTAAATGGAAAGAAGAAGCTGAATTTCTAAGTTTTTTATAAAAATATTATTAATAAGTTTACATGTTATTTTTGGTTTGGCTGTAGATATTTTTGTATGGTCTTTCTAAACTTAGATTATAATAAAATTTTAACCCTAGATAGAGCAATATATCAAAAAGTTTCCTGTAAAATTTCAATTCAACCCAACGATTGGATTGAGAGTTTATGTTTAATAGTATAAAACATGTCGGTAAATAATTTTACATCAAAATCTAAATTTTCTTATTAAATATTGCTATAATCATATCAATTATTTTATTAAGTTCTCTAAACTATTTTTTATTTCAAAATATATTTATTTTTTTATTTTATCATTTGTTTTGTTTAAAAACTCACTACAGTTTCATAATAATATTATCATTTTTTAACCGAGATTTAAACCATTTTTGCACAATTCTTTCTTAACTTTTATTATTTCTTTTCATTATAATTTCTCAAAATTACTTTCTCATTCTCAAAACATATCTATTTTAATTTTTTTCTAATTTTTTTATCCGACAATTGGTACTGAATTCGGCATGATATGTACTACATTTGATTATTGTTATTATTTTTGGCTAGTTTGGGAAATTGCTCACATGCTGGATCCGTCCATGTATCTATTTCATTTGATAATTTCTCAAACTTCGTGATGTTTCTTTTGTCATGTTTTATAATTTGACAATGAACTCGAATGAAATAGTAGCTCTTGATTCAAGACCATAGTTTTTTCAAGGTTACGGGATCACCATGAATTATATGGACCCCCATTCATCAGCTCCAGTCTTTATTCACTTGAAATGATCCAGTAACCTGATGAGGAGAGACAGACAAGAAAGAGAGCCTTAATGTATTGGCCCATTTTCAAAACCCTAGTGTTTGATTGCCTCCTTGGTGTTATTATGGTCCTAGGCACTATTTGGCAATTTGGTGCATCGCAGGTTATACCCCGCAGCAAAAAAAATATTGTTTTTGGTGTTTTTGATGGCGAAACGCAAGTTGTACCGCGTTGCCAACGGGCACTTAGCTCATGTAAGATGCACCTGACCTTCTTCCCTCAGGAATAAAATAACTTCAACTTGATGTGCACAAGCCGGAGTAAACACTGATTCAAGAAGCCAGCTGCCTTAACTGCAGCCTGTTTAGCTTTCGCCATTGCTTGAGCTTCAAAGCATTCACCTTGTCAACAGCATAAGCCACATTGAGAATGGATCCAACAATCACTCTATTCAAATCTATAAGAAGGTCCCAAATCATACATCTGCAGAAAACTATTTGTTAAAATTATTTTCCAAACAAAAATAACTTCATCAGTATAACTTTTATCTTTTCTATATATATATATATAATGTCATAAATTTATTTTTCATTATAATTCTAATATAAAAAATTTCTTGAGTTAACGATATAATTTTTTATAGTATTTTTTTATTTAAATAAAATAAAATTAATTTTCTACAATTAAATAATCACAAATACAAAATATTAAGAATTTATTTTTTTTATTTTTTTTATAAAAAATAGTTGTATTTCATGATATAAGATCTTTCTCTTCAGATAATCTAAAAACCTTCTCTGCGAGTAAATTGTTATTATCAAATTCCCAGTAAAAGTGGAAGAGTCGAGTTTAAGCTTTATTGTTGCTTGGCAATGCAAAACTTCCCTCTTCTCAGATCATCTTTACTATTACAAGTCCCCAACAGACCCAGAAAAGTAAATCTATCAGGAAAAAAACCCTCTTGATGCATCATTATGAACATTTCAGATCCCTTCTCAGGTTACTGATTCTCAACAAACCCTGTAATCAAAGCTTTACAAGCAACAACATTAAGCTCTGATGCTTCGTTAGATGCCAACAAAGCATCACTACGTACCCTGACCACACTATGCGCGCGCGCGCGCGCACTCATTAGGCACAGGTTTCAGTTTTGAAAACAACTCGACTGCGAAAACGGGTTCTCCACTCCGTTCATAACCAGAAATAATAGCTGACCATGAAACCAGATTCCTACTTTGCTGTTGTTGCCTGCAGTGTGAGACTGACGGAAACTCAATAAGAAAATAGGTTTATTTCTTATTGCTTGTTGAAACTTCAATACATCTTTGACTATTTATAACCTTTCAATAAAGCTTAATAAGAGTTTTAATTATTGAAAAATAACTAATAAGAGTAAATCTAAACTATGGTAACAAATCAGAACTCAAAACTCAAGTCAGAAACAAGTTTTGCCCGGGTTGAGTTGCAGCCTTCAAGGCTTTTTCCGTATATAAGTCCTCTTAATTCTAGACTTTACTTGTCCTTTTACGTGGACGATACTTCCTCTTTCTTTCTCTCCAGTTTCCGCAAGGATTCAGCCCCCTATAGCCGACTTAAAGGTGCCAGAAATCCCCTCCCCGCTAGGACTGTTCTGCCGACTTTGCTGCTGCAACTCTTTCTTCCGCTAGGATTTCTTCTTCTGCCTTTGCTGCTGATTTCTGGTCTACCTTGTTCCTCATCAGAGACCTTGTCTTATTGCCTTGGTTTTTGAACATCGGTGTAATAAGGATCCAAGAAGTTCCGTACTCTTATTTCATTGCACTCGGGAAGTGCTTGAACTGATGAGACTGGGAGAATAAGTAACTATTGAATTTCATGGGCTGGTTTGGTTTTAGTTTTGGGTCTTCAATAAGTCTATAGCTTTTATTTCATTAACCTTGTTATATTTTTTTTGATGGCCCAGTAGGGTTTGTGGTTTCAAATAGAGAGACCCACTGAAATTGCTCTTAAACGTGGAGAGGTTGAGACTGAAGCTGAAGGGTGGCAGTCAAGGATGGCAATTTATCCCTGCGTAAATCCATCTTCAATCATCCGAATGAAGGGGTGATATGGAAGGATCTTTGATGAGGCTGGAAAATATTCTCAATAGAAAGATTAGGGGTATTGTTTACAGGCGGATAAAATTAGAATCGGAGGATTTAGTGGGTCCAACAATATCTTCAAGAAAAATATTAAACTTAAAGTCAATAAAATATTTTTACAGGTAATAAGAGAAAGGTGATGAGAGGAAAATATTTTCTAGAATTAAATATTTCATAAACCTTACTTAAAAATTTTGTATTGAATTTGTATTGAATCTTGTGTTGTCCAGAGATATAAAATTCAGAGAGATGATCTCTAGCATACATTTATTTTTAAGAGATGAAGCTCTTTTTACGTAGATTTTCTTCAAATAAATATATTAAAAAAATACAAAGTATTACATATAAATATCTCATAAAATATTTATAAAAATATGTATGTTATATAAAATATCATATAGTTTTTTCTTGTATCATCAGAGCTCTCAAGTTTTGCAACACAAATATATTTGAAAGACTTGAACTTAACAAGAGGAGGACTACTTACAATAAGTAATGTTACATTTTGTGTATTATCAAACCCTCCAAATTACGGAGGTATTTTTTGCGTGTACAAACTGCCATAAAAGTAGTTTGTATTCATAGTCTTAGTGCGCATAGCCATGGAGTATAATTGTAAATATAATCATGGATGTAGAGAGCATTTGAAAATACAGGTCAACCCGTGTTTTTAAAAATTAAATTTTTTATATTTTAATTATTTTGATGCGCTGATCTCAAAAATATTTTTTAAAAAATACAAAAATATCATTTCGATATATTTCAAAATAAATATTATTTTAAAAAATAATCACAACCACACTTCTAAATATTACCGTAACAATGAATAACTGTTTTCGTAGCCACATGGAAGGTATTTTAGTGACATCTTTTATATGTGTAAGCCACTATGAAAGTAGTTTGTGGTTATAACCTTGATGTATAGCCGTGGAGTATAGTGGTAATCATAACCGTGAGTGTAGTCATGTATAGCTATGGACGTAGCTAGCCACATGAGACGTCTTCTAGGCATAACCCATGGCTTAGCTATTTGCATGTCGTTGATGTAGCCACAGAAATAGCTATTGACACAAGTGTCACTGCATTAAGGTTTTGTCATTTATTTAGGACTCGACTCGGTTGGAAACGCGGTTGCTGCTGTGTTTTTAAAAATTTTAAAATATTTTTTTATTAAAATTTAATATAGTTTGTATATTTTGGATCGTTTTAATGTGTTAATGTCAAAATAATTTTTAAAAAATAAAAAAAATCATTAACATGCATTTTGACATGAAAAGTTATTTAAAAAGCACCATAACTAAACTGCCAAACACAACCTTAAAGGGCTTTTGAAAAATATAAATAAACAAACTTTTTTTCATTTTTTACACAATTTTCCATGGACGATATTGTCAATCTTTCCTCTAAAGATTTTTTCCAGCCTCGTCAAGAGGCGCCGTCAATGTTCATACATGTAAAGGTAGATGTGGAAAAGGGCAAGAAAAAATCTCCATGGATTCAAGCATGGAGGAGGGTACCTCGATTCGTGTGTATATAATTTTATCATGTCTAAAATATTCTTGTATTTTTTTTTCTAATATTATTTAAAGTTACTTTTTTTATTACATATGAAATATTTTATTTTTTTGAAGAGGTCATGTAGTTTGTTTGGTTAAAATGAGTTATAAGAAAACGCTGGTAGACCTCCAATGGAGGTTCGATTTCATCGGAGACAAATATAGAAGATTGAAAGTTTCTTTTGAAGTATATGAAGATGGATATGGAGGTAGAAAGAATTCATGAAGGAGAGGCGATGGTGCCTATTCTGAACTGGATTTAGATAAATCCGGCTTGGCATCAAAAGTTTATAGTGTTTAATCATTATTACCGTGTGGGTATGTTTGGAAGTATGATTTCGATTGTTTTTTAAAATATTTTTTATATCAAAATACATTAAAATAATATTTTTTTATTTTTTAAAAATTATTTTTAAGATTAACGCATCAAAACGATCTAAAATACAAAACAAATATTAATTTTTTTAGAAATGTGGACACAACCGTGTTTTCAAATGCTCACTAGAACAAATTAACTTGTTATATCAAATTAATAAAAAAAATTAGATTATATTTGCTTTTTAAAAAAAATTAAAGCTAACTAGGCTAATTTATTTATCATTCAATTCAAATCTCGGTCAATTTTTAAGTGCAGTAACTGTGGTGTTTAGGATAGGATCGAGGTTTTATTTTAGCAATATTAAATATATTATTTGTAACAAAGTAGTAATAATTTAACGATTTAAATATTTAATAAAAGGGAGAGTAATAATAGAATGAACTTGTCCGGCATGCATGAAGGAGATGGACTCGATTTTCAGCCTGCATGAGCTGTTGCTAATTTGTACTTTTAACCATTTCAGTAAAATCACAACACATTTGCTCTCAAGAATTGAAAGAAGGAGAAAACTACAGTCATATTTTATAATGATTCTACTACACTGATGACCCTCACTAGCAAGTAGCAACAATTAAATCCTCGGGTCTGCTTTCAATTATGGACTTGAGATTTCGTTTCAATTCTGCACCAAATCATAGGCTACCAAGTTAAAAAAAAAAAAAAAAAAAAGGGGAAAAAATCGATAGAATTGTTACCACCCCTCAACATCTTGTGTATTTAGAGAACCAATTCTCATCGATCTATACTATGTTATTATTTCCCATGCTAAGTTGCTTTTTGGATTTAAAAAAAATCGAATATAAAAAAAAAGTTCACATGAATTCTTTAGCTTTGTTATTTAATTTTGTTTTTTTATTAACGCGGGTATCTGAGTTAGCTTACGCACACCTCGATTAATCCCCACGAGTTTTGAAGTTAACGACCATGTAAGCCTCCAATAATCTTGAAATTTGTAAGACTCGAACTGGTGACTTCTAAAGAATAAACTCAAGGTTTAATCAATTAAGTTACACCCTTTAAAGTTAGCTTTGTTATTAATTATAATTAAATAGGTCAAAATTGAAATTCTTTACCCCGAGTCTTTATTTAGCATAAAATAAGATTAAGTCGCATAAAAATTATTTTAATATGATATAATTAAGTTAACAAATTTAAAAATAATTTAAACAATCGGTAGAAATATGTTTCTGCTGTACTCACAAAACTAAAGTTAGATTGAACAGATGGAGCAGACAATCATGCAGCAAATTCAATGTTGTAGTTATGCTCATGATTCATCGAATCCAAAAGGAGAAAAAAGCAAATAAAATATGGGATTATTGAGGATGATGATTTGGTTGGTAATCAATTAGCCAAAAAAAAAAAATGAAAAGAAAAGTCTAAAACCTTTTGTCCCCTTGACATCAACTCTTGTTCCCCTTTTTAACAGAAAACCGTGTGATAGGCCATTCTCATCAATGCTTCCAAGTCTTGCCCATTTGCTTGTCCTATTCACACACACTCATGCTGCCTCTATGCCATCAAATGTTCATATCCATGCCATGGCACTATAAAGAGTTTCGAAATTGTTGTTCATTGTTCCGGTTCGAGTTCTATTCATTATTATTAAACTAGACTCGGGTTGATTTGAGGGAAAACCCAAGTTAGGTATCGATCGGGTTGAACTCGGGTCAATTGGGATATTTTTATTTTTATTTTTATCAAACCTGGATTAATAACCAATGAAGAGGAAGGCTAGAGGCAATCTTATGTTATTTGACAATAAGTATTCTAAGTTTCCATCTTGATATAAAATGTAAAAAAAAAAAAATTATATATAAGAATACATTGGATCCAATTGACCAATAATGTCCTGACTTTTGTCGGTCTCTTCATCCCCACCTCATGATTATCATCCATGATAATCAATGTTTCTTTTTCCTTCCTTTTTTTTTGGTAAATGTTTATTCCCCCATGACCACACATGCACCTATCTTTTCCACAGCCAGGAAAAAGGTGATTTCTTTGGGAAATGAATGAACACTCGTATTGCTATTGTTTTACCTCGATGAGCAGGAATATGGCATAAAAAAAGGAAAAAAAATGTGTAGCTACAGGAGATTATTTACTATATTCATTTTAGTGTTTATTCACTTTAATTTATTTGGAATCAAGAAATAACTCTCATGAGTGGATAAAGGAAGGTGTGTCGTATTATTATTATTCAAAAATTATAAATGAAAAATAATATATTTAGAGTATGAGAAAAAAAACATAAAGCTCGGATAAATTTTCTCTCTTTAAAAATTATTTTTTAAAATCCCTCTCTCTCTCTTCTCTCTTATCCCCTCATTATATTTATCTCTTTTTTATATTATAAAACACCATGAAATATTTATCATCCTCATATCATGGTCCTCATGAATAATAAAAAGTTTTCTTCAATTTAAATAAGAAGAAATCATTGCCATAATGTAGTCATAACTTGAAACAATAGTTTAATATTTTTTTAGAATAGTTAAATTTTGAAATTTCATTCAATTGAGTATTTAAGAATTAAGAATAGCCAAGGGAGTGTTTATTTGTGGTATAGCATTTTTTTAATTTATTTTTATTTAAAAAAATATTAAATCGATGTATTTTTAAATATTCTTTAATAATTTAGAATATTAATGTTAAAAATTAAAAAAATGCATATAATTTTAATACATTTACAATTATAAACCATTTGGAGAGAAAAAATATGTGCAGCATATACTTAAATGTGACAAAATACTTGGTCATGTCATGAAATTTCTTGGATGTGATGTAGCTAGTGGATTGCATAAATTTCATAATATATATTCTTTTAATATTATCTGGAATCATTTTCAGCCACTAAATGGTCTTTACTCAAATCACATGTGATGTGTAAGCATCACGACAACTTTGGTAGGGGCAACCCTCACATGTGCTCAACGGTTGGAAAGCTCCAAAACTCTTCCATGGCCGGAATTACAATAACAAACAAAAAAAATATCCATACACACAAATAAAGTTATGGTGGACAGGATATCAATTTATTGCTGATGATTTATCTAAGACTTAAAAAAAAAAAAATCAGCATGCGACCCTCGTTCGAGTTTAGGGATGGCAATTTAATTAAAACATGATGAATATCAATTTAAATAAATAAGTTAAATTAAAATGTGTTATATTAGATGCCTTTGTGTGAACTCTATTTGATTTTTTCCACCGCCTTTTCTCACCGCCTTTTCTCACCGCTTTGACCATATTCTATGAGTCATGTAGAGGCAAAGAATGTTGTAGAGTCGGATTTTTTGACGAATTTGATCCCAATTTACCTTGGAATTCGTAATTATTCTATGGTCATAATTAAGAACATATGGTAGATTTTAGAATTAAAATAGATGTGCCTGATTTGAGAAGATTTGGATCTCATTTGTGGTTTTTTTTTAATTTTTAAAAATAAAAATGTTTTAATAAGAGCTTGTTTGTTGAAAAAAATACACATTTTAATTTTTTAGAAAACTATATAATAACTTATTACTAGATAATGTAATCCAAGATGATAATTACATTTTTCTTCTGCATTGATACTTTGTTTTTTTACACAATTCACCTAAAAAACAAACAAGTTTTAAGTCTCGACCTAAAATCTTTACCTACACTCTCAATTTGAGCAAAATCTCAAATGATCCTAAAGCAATTTTTCCATGAAACTTCATGTGCAATTCTAAACTGTCTTCGAATCTCATAGCTTGATCCCATCAATGTCCACTTTTTTCCTTAAAAGAAAAAAAAAGAGTTGCAAAGTAAAATTTATTCTTTCTTTTATATTCAGGGTTTAGGGTTTTAAATGGTGAGTCAAACAAGGTAAAAATTACTTATATTCTATCATATTAAACACATATTATGAAGTTGAGGAGGTATTGTAACTTGTGATTTTGAGTTTGTTTTAAAATTATATTTAACTTTAAAAAATTGATATTTTTTTAAATAATTGTGATGTGTTTCTTAAAAAAAAATATTTAATATATTTTTAAATAAAAAATATTTTTAAAAAATACATTACATTACAATATAAAAATATATTTAATCAGGAATTAGCAAGTTTAAGTGACTGTACTTCTTGTCCAAAACTTCAGACATGATGACTGTGTTCCAGTCAACACATTATGTCTCCAAAACTAACAATTTTTTTCCCAGCTGACCAGTCAATTGCAATATATACAAAATATTGAAGGGAAGACCAAGTGTGTGTGTGTGTAAATAGTAATATGTAAAATTTATTTATTTATTTATTTATTGTTGAGAGTTTCGTTGGACTTTGGATTATACAATTATAATAGCTCTTTCCAATATATAATAATAGTCAAATAAATTAAAATTACTGAGATTCAAACCTACTTTACTAAAAAAATCATCAAATACAAGATCATTGGTCATACTAGCTTGTGTATGCACAATTCACTTGCAACGAAGGTTAAATTGCAAAAAATAAGTTATTGTTTTTTGCGTTTTTAATTATGACAAATCCCCATTTTACTTAAATATATGGAAAAAAAATTATAAACACATTTAAAAAGCATCAATTTAATATTTTTTTCTTGAAAAAAATATTTAAAAAACAGAAAAAAACACAATGTTAAATAGAAAATTAGATCATAAAAACGATGATGAGCATAATACTTGCTTGCATGATGCAACATTAGGGAGCACTTTTCCTCCCTCTATTGATGCAATGAAGATTTGCATACTTGGAAGCTTGAAAAAGACTGCATTAATTAGTCAAGTCCCACCTTAAAGGTAAAGGTCGGTCCATGCCCGGACACCCAGGAAAGGATACTCGAATTAATTCAATACAAAATCATTACCCTTCTTCGAATCTAAAAGTTTTTAGCTTTCGGTTGCTTGCGCCAATCAAGGAAACCCATCAAGTATTTGTTTTTTTTTGTTTTTTATTAGTAAATCTCACTAATCTGACATCCGTATGTATTCTTAATTTTTTTTATCATATTTTATTAAGGTTTAGCATTATTGGCTTGTTCTTCGTTTAATTAAAAACAAGCTACAGACCCATATTAGATTAGAGAGATTATAAGAATTGTATTCGTAGCTACCAATTATCATCGTATTAAAATTAAAGTTAAATAAATAAAAATTAAAAGTAATCGGAGTTTCACTATACACACAAGTTCATAGCATTATAAATTACTATAAAATGATTGACTGACTATTAAGGATAATACAATTTTTTCACAAGGTCTTCTAGTTATTATTAGATTGATCACGGACAAATCAATATTTTAATATTTTTAAAATACAGTAAAGTTACTAAATTAACTTTTGAAAAAAAATTAAACTGGAATCAATTTAGTATTTTAATAAATATAAAATAAAATTACAAAATCAAAAGCGGCCGATGCATGCAACACACGTTCCAACATGTGGAGAGCCTTCACTTTCTTCATACGACATGTGAGCCATCTACTATAGGGAATTGCCACCTTTCACGGCCGCGTTGGAAGCATCATGTCGTACTCTTCCTGGTGGTTAGATCTGTGTACTTAGCGATGCAACGGTTAGGCTTTAACAAACCTTTTATTCTCTTTCCTCTTTTCTTTTCGAGTTTCATGTTGGTCATTCAATAAAGATGTCAATGTCGTTTGTTTTTTTTTTCAATCCGGTCTTAATTTTTTTATTGATATTTGTTTTTTAAATTTTTTTATTGATATTTTTGTTCAATTTTATCCATCATCATTTAATTTCATTTAATTTTTATATCATATATGATCATCATTCTTTTAAATGCTATTTGTAATTGAACTTTGTTTTAAATTTTATCCCTAAATATTTGGTTTCAATTTATTTTCATATTAAATTTGGTCCCTATATTTTTTTTATTTGTTTTGTCTTGTAACTTTTTTTATTGTATTTTTTTTTTAATTTTATCTCTCGATATTTGGTTAATTGAAAGTTTTGCCTCGTGATTTTTTTCTACTGAGTTAGTCTCGGGCTCATGATCAAGGTCACAGATTTTGAAAGTCAGTACGGGTTGACTTTGATCCCTTTTTAAATGATTTTTAAAAATTAATGTTTTTTTAATTTTATGTTTCATTATTTGATTGATCGAAAATTAATTTTTATTTTATTTTTTGTTTTTACTATTATTTAAACGGGATTATCCTAATCCTATACCCAATTCTCTGTTTTTCTTTTTTTAAGAAACGCTGACCTCATCCAAGTAAAATTTTTGACATTGAAAAAGAAATGAGCTGGCATGCAGCGTAACATGTGCCGCTCATTTGGTTAAATTATAAAAGAAAAGTAATTTTGTAGAGGACAAACTCTTTAAATAGAATAGTGACTAATGGACACACGAATCATTTAGGTAATCATATTTGTTGTTAGGAGTCGGTCTTGCCCGGTTCAGAGACGCCAGGTGTCCTTTTCAAGGTGTGGTCTGTATTATTGCTTTAAGTCCGAGAGAGTATTTGGAAAGGTGAGCTAATCTGTGTTTTTTAATTTTTTTTTATATTTTAGATTATTTTGATGTGTTTATTTTAGAAATAGTTTTTAAAAAATAAAAAATATCATTTTAATATATTTAAATATAAAAAATATTTTAAAAAATAATCACAATCACATTTCTAAATAGAACTAAATGTGATAGAGAATTTTGAACATTATTTCTTATAAATGCCCTAATCCAAACATAAACTTGCTAATAAATTATATTTTATGTTTAGTTATTATCCTGTAATAAAAAAAATTAAGATGTGAAAACAAATATTTTATATTTTATATTTTTAAAGTATAAAACTTCATTTAAAAAGATTCCAAAACATATTTATTTTTCATTTCAGTTTAACATGTTTTTAATTACTTCATTCATTTTATTATTCTATTTCTAGAATATTGCCCAAACACAATAGTTTATTTAAAATTTAATAGGAGAGATATTTTTAATCTCATATGTAAAAGTTGATTCGAAATTTTATTTACCATTAAACGGAAAAGTTGATTTGAAAATTTACTGACCATTAAAACTTGGACAATAATTTTCTTATGATGAAGCGGATTTGGGTTTTAATGACTAATTTA
>Ga0325414_1004862_pt1 | contig 14109 bp, 5 predicted proteins | sample PopdelMetagenome_8_FD_206183 | JGI IMG/M metagenome (GOLD analysis project Ga0325414, IMG submission 206183) | Populus deltoides microbial communities from Bellville, Georgia, United States - Leaf-PdKOR-R3 | ecosystem: Host-associated > Plants > Phyllosphere > Phylloplane/Leaf | place: USA...
AAAAAAATTGATTTGAGACTTGGAAAAGATTGGATAAAGGCATCCAAATTAAGTGATTTTTTTGTAAGAGTAGCAGTCAACATGGAAAAAAAAACAAAGATATATAAACGTCTTTTAACATTTCGAATAAACAAATCCTAATTTTCAACCAAATTCTATATTTGTATTTGTTAAAAAATATTTTATACATTTATAATCTTACATTTATTAGAAACATTATAAATATTAATTTTGAATTAACGATAAATAAACTTATTCGTTTAATATGTTTACAATACTCTCTAAGGAGGCAAGTATCAGATTAAGCTGGGCATCGATATCTGTCAGGTTTTCTCCTATCCTTATGACCACGGCATCCAAATTTATATATATTAAATAATTTATTATATTTATAAATATAAATATGTGTAATAATGAGTATTTGTGCTGTTATTTTTTAATATTTCCTTGGTTAATTTTATTTGATATATGTAGAAAATTATATTTTATAAATAAGCTATGTATTTTATTTAATGGATATTATTCTTTAAAACAAAACAATCATATAAACCTTCAAATAACATAATTATATTAGAAAAGACATCATCTTAATTAAATGGATGATTTTTTCAGATAATTATATTATTTATAAATAATAAATAAAATATAAATATTGCCAAACCCAATACGAATCAAACATGTAAGAATGTATGTATTATTTTATTATTTAATACATACATTCATGCTTTAAAATACATATTATTTTTTTAATTAAATATTAAATTATAGATTTTCAAAACTTAATAAATAAGCGAAGAATATTTGAATATAGATAGAGAGAAACCGAAGATGTAAGTATCCTTTGCTGTCCCTAGTCGTCTCCCCATTTTTGTTGTCACCGTCCATTTTAGCAACTAGTTCCGAACCGCGGCAGGATATTTGTGACCGACCTGACCTTAGTGCGCTATTTGAGTTTGGTGTGTTTTCCCCATTCTCGTTAACCTCTGGCAAAGCGTGTGTTTTCGATTTAACCCATTTTCTTTCTCCGTCTCCCTCTCATGCGCTTAAGAGTCGTATGCTCGGGAAACAGTAGAATACAAAACAAAGACCCTTCAACTGTAGAAATCTTCTCTAAAATCCCAAATCACATAACGGTCTCGAGAATTCTAAGGCTCTAAGCAACCAAAGATTAGCTCCAAAACCCTAAGTTGCTGACATGTTCTTATCCTCCCTTGACTCTGTCGTCTAAACAAACCCCTTTTATTAGGTCAGACTTCAACTTCCCTCAATTTTACGATTTTAATTATTCCATGCAAGTATTTTTTCTGTAGGTGAAGGGTCCATTACTTATTTCAACAATTCAAACTAGAAACCAGTGTTTCAAGGACTCTTCTGTTTCCTCCTCTGTTTTTGCTTCCGAATGAAAAAATTCAGAGTGATAGAGTTATATTGATAAGTATCCAAAATAATATCTTGCTCCATACTCAATTTAGATTGTTGAAAATGGGTTCTGTTAATGGGTTTCTTTCTAGAAAGTTGCTTCCTTTTGCCTCCTCTTTCTGGCTCTCTGTCTCCACTCTGTTCCTTGCTCTCTTTGGTTTCTTCAATAGAACCATGTTCAGGTACTCAATTTTCTTTCTTTGATCACTCCCCTTGTTTAATTTTGCATTTATTGATTAATTTTATTTTCTTTCAGATTTAAGAGTAATAATTTGGAGCCAGAAGGTGAGGCTAAGGTACCAGAAGTCGAAGTTTCTGAATTTAAGGAAATAAAAGAAATTGATGAGCTGGATGAAAAAGAAATACCAAGTGAAGCTAAGGAACCAGAAGTTGAAGTTTACGAATTTAAGGAGACGAAAGAAGTTGATGAATTAAAAGAAAAGGAAACACCAAAGTTCTTCTTCAAATTTCAGTTTCAAACTTATAGAGAGGAAGATGAGCCTGTTGTCTTGAGTTCGGTGACTCCTGCAAGCACCAACAAGTATGAATTCTTGTCAGGGAAGAATTTCAGTCATTACTTGGAGGAGCCAGAGGTTGCTAGTCTCACCGTGAAAGAGTTATATGCTGATTCTGATGGTGATTCTATTGACTATAAGGAGAAGATGGAGAGTGGGGTTTTATCTGATAAGGACTTTGCCAAAAAAGAATCAGAAGCAGAATCTGTTCGTGAGGAAATAGAAGAGATTTCTGCACATAGTGTGCGTGAGCAAGACGCTAAAAAGGAGTTCGAGGTGGAAACATCGATAGAAGAGGAGGCAGGGAAGCTTGAGGAAGAAAATTGCATTGAAGAGTCTATTTCAAGGAAGGGGAAAGCAGTTGTTGTGGAGAACAATGTGTCTAGTGATGGAGATGTTTCAAGAGATGATGATGCTCAATTTCTTTCAGAAATGGACTTGATTGTTTCTGATTCTGATTCTGTTGTTTCAAGCCATGAATTTATGAGTCGTTATGTAGCTTCAACCAGTGATGGGTTCTTGTCAGATAAAGACTTTGAAGATGTATTTGAACTTGATATTTTGAAGGATATTCATGGACAGACTGTGGAATCAACTGATGAAGATTTGGAATTAGAGTATTTAAATCTGCAAAACTTGAATTCTGGTTACGAGGCTGATGATTTTGATGACGAAGATAGTGACATAATGGAAGAGCTTAAAAATATAGAAGAGGCTGTGCAGAAACCAGCAATAGTAGAGGACACAGAAACGGTGTCTGAGAGAGACTTTGAAGACAACAACATGTCCAATAAAAAAGAACGTGGCTCCGAAGACAATGAAGCCAAGGATATTTTAGAAAATCCAAAGTCCAATTCACAGGATTCCTCGGCTGCAGATTCCGAGGATTCAAATGGCTTGGAAACCTTATGGGAGCATCAAGATTTGATAGAACAGCTCAAGATGGAGTTGAAAAAGGTCAGAGCAACAGGTCTGCCAACCATCTTAGAAGAAGACGAATCACCAAAAATAATGGAAGATTTGAAGCCATGGAAAATCGATGAGAAGTTCCAGCATGAAGATAGAATGAGTGAGCTTCACAAGTTCTACAAGAGTTACAGAGAGAGGATGCGAAAACTCGATATCTTGAGTTACCAGAAGGTGTATGCAATGAGTAAGTCACTCATTACTAACCCTGTCTTCTTCATTTTTTTTTCTTTCTGCAGATGTATTTTTCTTTTCCTATTAACTCCTTTTGTTATTGATAAATTCTCTATCCATATTAACCTGCTAATCAAATTATTTTTATCAATAGAAATCAATAGCACAACCTACCTTTCCAGTCCTTTTGAAGTTAGGGACAAGGACCCACTGAATCTAGTTAGTTTGGTTTAACAGGACCGTGAACCTGCTCGTATCACAAGCATTTAAAGTAGTAATTACACTAAACGAGGAGGTTGAACCAAACTTTATCTTATTTTAATCAACTTATCTACTGCCTACACATGCATACGCAATAGAAAAATACTTCATCAGTTCTATTCTTTTGCACCATCAAGAACGCTTTTGTTGCTTTACCCCCTTAAAGCTATTCATAATCTTTTATCCATGAAAGCTAAAAGATGAGCTTATCTTTATGTGTTTGGAGCCACCCCATTTTCCTTTGTGCGTGAATCCAAATTTTATAGCTAGTTGAAGGAGCATATCTATAAATCTTTAATGCCATCTACCGACCTTCATCTTTCAAGTACTTGCATGCAAGTCATTATGCATGATATCTTATCATGGAATGGCTTTTACCTAAATCTCAATTCTCACCTGCATCTACTTGCACAGACTTTAATGCTCCACGTAACGTATTTTCTAAGAAAGATTTCTTTTTAAAACAATCTTCTTTTAATAGAGAAGGAAGAAGACAAGTTGGAAAAGCAACGTGCATGATTTTAAATTAAAATGACCTTTAAGCTATATATATATATATGCATAGGTGGCCAATCACAACTCGAACTTTGTATTGTTTATTTGATTACATTTCAAGCTTCCAAATGAAGTACCTCATTCCTCGTGTTTCATGACAATCCATAGACTTGCTTCAGTCAAAGGACCCCCTTCAATCGATTGCAAGGCTCGAAGCGTCAGCTCCAGCATTGACATCCCTTCTTCCACAGAAATTCCTGCTAAGCAAGCGCAGAAAGTCCAGTTCTGACCCGATGATGAACTTTGTTAGGGAATATCATAATGATTTGGAAGTTGTGTATGTTGGGCAACTCTGCCTTTCATGGGAAATCCTTCATTGGCAGTATGAAAAGGCACTCGAGCTATGGGATTCCGACCCTTATGGGATGCGACAGTACAATGAAGTTGCTGGTGAATTTCAACAGTTTCAAGTGATATTGCAAAGATTTATAGAGAATGAACCTTTTGAAGGTCCACGGGTGAAAAATTACATTAAGAATCGATACGTGTTGCGTAATCTCCTTCAAGTTCCGGTAATTAAAGGTAAGATGTTGAACTATCTTGAATGCGCAAATCCTTTGACAGTGACACTCTTTGCCCCCACAACTCCTCATACCTATGAAGAAACACATTAAGCTAAACGGGGCCATAATTACCAATAAATAAACCTGCTCATTTCTTGATTTATCAGGGGAAATGTTTTTTAAAGAGTCGTTAGAAGCTACCCAGTATGGCCCTACCAAAGGGCTCTTTGTTTAAAAGTTTAAAGAAGCATGACTAAAGAGAAGCTTAATTTGTTTTAATTTGTTCTTCAGAGGACAGTATGAAGGATAAAAAGGCAAGACGAAAAGGAAGGGATGATGATTCAATTACAAGTGATATGCTAGTAGAGATAATGGAAGAATCAATAAGGATTTTTTGGCGATTTGTTCGATCTGATAAAGATGCACAAAACGTGATTTCAAAGGGTCGCAAAGGAACTCAAATAGAGCCCCAAGATCCCACTGAACTAGAGTTATTGACAGAGGTTCGAACGAGTTTCCAAAAGGTTAGCTTTGTTTCTATATCCATTTATATATATATATTGCTTCAAGTGCTGAACATGCAATCATGCTCTGTGATGTTAAATCTGTTCTCTACCGGAATGCAGAAGGAGAGGAGGCTTAAAGACGTTTTGAGAAGTGGAAACTGCATACTGAAGAAGTTCCAAAAACATCGAGAGGACAATTCTAATCAAGTTCTTTACTTCTTCTCTCAAGTGGATATGAAGTTAGTAGCAAGGGTTCTGAGCATGTCCAGAGTAACAACAGACCAGCTACTATGGTGTCACAATAAATTAAGCAAGATAAATTTTGTTAGCAGGAAGATACACGTAGAGCCATCATTTTTGCTTTTTCCATGTTGATGATAGCTTGCAGCAATCTCTACCACTGTATAGAAGATATCTTAGTGAAAAGGAAACCAATCTTGCAAGCTCGCCTCCCTTTTATTTTGCAAGGTTTCGTTAGGATTATCATACGATCTCATTTTGCATGAGAGAAAGAAAATATATATTTCATATATTGATGATTCCCTACTGTAAAAAATATAGTTTTAAAACTCGGTTTGGTCTGACAGGTCGGTTTGGGATCTGGCCAATCCAGAGCTAGAACCAAGTCGGGTTAAAAAAAAATTAAAAAAAAAAGAAACCCGGTTAAGCCAATAAGTTAATCCGGTTAAAAACTCGGTTGCAATTTATTTATAATAAAGAAATAAATAAAGCATCAGCCCACCCTAATAATAGAGGATACCTGATATTTTCATTTTACTAGTACGAATTACTAAAATATTTTTTTATAATTAGATAAAATTCATAATAAACCTTCAAGTTAATTTTAGAAACTATATATGACATAACCTTTCTTTTTTTTTTTTACCCCTTTTCAGAAAAAAAAAATTAATAACTACATTTTCAATGCATTTCAGTCAATTTACTTTTATTTCTTGATTTTTGATGATTTTTTAGGGTAAGTTTATAATAAAACAAAATTATGTATATTAAAAATATGGACTGAAATAACGAGCAAGGAAGAAAATGAGACTAAAATAATAAAGAATCAAATAATAATGGAAAGATCATATGATTAAAAATAAACAAATAAATAGAGATTCAAGAAAAGTTGAAAAATATAGAAAGACATTCTCAAAAAAATAAAATAAATTAATCTTGATCCATAAAATTTCTAAATTAGTGATCCTCATTCAAGAAAAAATTAATATAAAGATCTTTAAATATTTTTTTTAATTTTAATTTTTTTTTTTTACAAGAACCCCAACCATATATATAGAGGGAGAGAAATGTGATTAAAAGATAGTATTTGGAAGTGTGGTAGCGGTTGCTTTTCAAATTGTTTTTTCTTGGAAATGTATTAAAATAATATTTTTTAAAATTTTATTTTTGACATCAACGCATCAAAACGATCCAAAAATTATAAAAAATTAATTTGAAGCAAAAAAAAAATCAAATTTTAACAAAAATCAAGTTGAATCTCAAAGTCAAACACCCTAAAAAAAAGGAACTTAAAAAAATACATACACAAAGAGACCTTATAGAAGGAGTAAAAAAAACATGAGAAAAATAAAAACTAAAAAAAGCAACTTAGGTCATAAGAACACGAGGGAGAAACTACACAACATATGATGAAAAATAAGTCATTAAGTTCATGAAGAACATGAAGAGAAAGTGTGCCACTATGTCCTGAAAAATAAAAATGAGAATTTTACTTTGTAATTAACATATACTTGTTTTTAAATAGGTTCAAAAACCTTCGCCGTGTAGCATGTAAATTCTGTGCATCGCACAAATTATGCATTGTGTATTTCCTTTCTTGAGATAATAATAAAGGTTGATAATGTTTCGTATATGTTGTGCATCATTTTATCTTGTTATTTGTGTTAGTTCCGCTTACTTGCATGAGTTAAAGGGTGGGAATCTTATCGGATGAGCAAAACAACATATAATTGTAGGTAAATATGAGCGAAATAGTAAAAAAAAGCTTAGTTTAGTGAGATTAAATTGCCACACGAGGGCTAGAAATAAACCGGGTTATAAATAAAAAAAATATGTTTATTGAAAAAATGCATAATTAAGGAATAATATTTTTGATGTAAGATATATATTTTCTCTATTAGAATTTAAATATCTCAAACTTTTATAAATATTTATTTTAATAATTGTAAAATTAAATAAAAATTAGTTTTGAAAATTGAATTGTAGTGGATGCAATATTTAAGTATCTCCTGAGAAGGTTAGTAAACTATCTATTTTTTTTTCTTGTTTTCTAAATGAATATTATTTCAAGTTTCTCATTTTCATTGTATTAGAGAAAGTAAATATTTGTACAAAAGAATATAAAATAGCAATCAGATTTTATGGTGCTCAATAAGTTTTCAATTTTTTTTTTTCAGTGAACACAAATAATCCATAAAGACTCCCAAGTGGCGTCGTTTTAACAGCCGTCAGATCTAGGGTTTTGAAAGATAAAATCCTATTTAGAACATTTTCCCTTCTCTTGCCTCTCCCTCGCTACACTCTACAAAGAGAGACGCAGGAAGTAAGGACAGGCAAGATGGTGCAGCGACTGACATACCGGAAGCGACATAGCTACGCCACCAAATCCAACCAGCACCGTGTCGTCAAAACCCCTGGTAACAACTCTTCCATTGTAAATAGTGTAAAAGAGAAAAGAAGAAGCAAATTCATTGGATTAATAGTTGTTTTTGTTTATGAAATGAAGGTGGGAAATTGGTGTACCAGACCACCAAGAAAAGAGCTAGTGGACCTAAGTGTCCTGTCACTGGAAAGAGGATTCAAGGGGTACTTTTGTTTCTCTTTTTTTCTTTTCTCAAATTTTAGTTTTGGATTGTACTTCTGTTTTGATTTTATTAAAAAACTTTGGAAGTATTTTATGATAGACATGATTGGTTGGAGACGCTTCAAGTTGTTTTTGTTAGAAGTTGGAATTTTATTCTGTTACTCTGAATCGAATCGAATCGAATCATGTTGAAGTACAATTGCACCGTAGCGATTGGCGTGTTAAAATGATTGTCGGGATGGGTGCGCAAATTACTCTGATTCGTGGTTGTCTGAGAGTTTTAGGAGATAGAGAGGGCATTTTTTGACTTGTTGATTGGTTGCTGCCTGAAATTTGGGGTTTGGGGTTACAATGATTTGTACTGCTACAAGTGTTACAGATGAATTTTGCCATTTCTTTGTAGTCTCGGGCATCCACTCCCTTTAAGTCTTCCTCTGAAGTCAGCCCATCTTAAATGCTCCTCTCTACTATTTGTCATTTGCATGAAATCTACACTGCCTTGTTTAGATGTCTAATAAGGTGATTTATTCTAATTTTGCTGATGGGTTTTACTGGGTTTTAAACTCTATGTGATTTGGTGATGGGTTCCTGTAAGCGGTCAGGGATTTCCAAGAAAAGCGTGTGATTCTTTCATTGGTCATGTGAAGAGTTGTTTTGCCGTTGTTTTCTTTTGTAGTAGCTTATGCATGCAAATTTATCAGTGGTTGCTGGCTGCAGCATTTTAAACTCTGCTGTTGTTTGCAAAGCTTGATCTGATGGTGCTTGTTTTGATAGAGTTTTTACTTCCTTGCAGATTCCTCACTTGAGACCTGCGGAATACAAGAGGTCCAGATTGTCTAGGAATCGCAGGACTGTAAATCGTGCCTATGGTGGTGTCTTGTCTGGAAGTGCTGTCAGGGAGAGGTACTGCCATGATGATATATTGTTTCCTGCTTTTTATGAAGTGATGGAAACTGTTTTAAGTGTTTTTGGTATGTTTTTTTTATGTAGAATTATCCGAGCTTTCTTGGTAGAGGAGCAAAAGATTGTGAAGAAGGTTCTGAAGATTCAAAAGTCAAAGGAAAAACAAGCTTCAAAGAGTTAAAAGAGAGGTTCATGGAGTAATGTGTCCTGGGTTTCAATGTTTGAGCAAAATTTTGATGTTTTTGAGGATGATGATTTTTAGCGTGTTTGATATTTATGCTTCGACTTGCCTTTTATTCAATTTGACTAGATAGCACTGTAAGCTTCATGTTTTATGATAACCAGTGTTTTAATGATGCCTTGCCTGTAGCATTCTTCTACAGTAACTGAACTTGCAGATGGCTTTGCAAAATTACTTGCATCCCAGGGTAGCCCTTAAAGCCATGCCAGCAAGTCGTTGAACTCGCTGCTTTCATTTTTTCCATGATCTTTGAAGAACCTGCTGCCACGTCATTTGTGCAGTGGTTCAGATGGATTTTGTTTTGAGCAAGATGATTTTTTGTTCTGCCTCGCTGATGGCCACTTGTTTTACTTGTCCTATGTTGAATCATGCCTAAGATCTATCGGTAGCTAGAGTTTGTTTGCTAGGTTCAGGTGTTTAATATCTTAAGATTGGCGGATAGCCATGAAAAAAAAAACTTGGACAAAGGTTTTATTTTAATAAGAAAAAAAATATATGCAATGTATAAAAATTTAAAGAAGAGTAAACTTGATAATAAATAAATCATTTTTTAAGAGTGGAAAAATAATATAATTTAAATTTTAACTAATTAAATATAGATGGATGGGGTTGGGGGGTTGGATGGGGTTAATCCAAGTTTGCATGATAGATATGTAATTTGAGCAATATGAGTTGAGTATGATAGATATGTAATTTGGATAATACGGGTTGAGCTAGCTTGTATTAATTATCTAAATTTATGTTCTAGATCATGAAGTTGGAATAACTCAATAGAATATAAATAAAAAAAATTATAAAGTTATTTTTTTATTAAAAAATAATGTTGAATGATGAAATAAAAAAAGAGAAGATATTAACTTCCATAACTTTTCAAATCCTTGACTTGAGTTATTAGACTGGAAGTATTATACATGTAAAAATTACGAAGCTTAATTTTTAACAGATCAAATGTTGAATGATGAAATCAGGAAAAAAATCAATTACACAAAAAGATCTAAAATAAAATAAAATATCAATTAAAAGAATGAGAAATAATTGAAATAAAAATAAATTAGAGAGCAACTATAATTTTTTTTATTGGAGATTTTAATTAAAAAGAAAAATAACTTTAACAAAATAAAAAAAATTAAAAGAACAAAGATCAAATTGAAAAAAAATAATATACTATAAATTTGGATTGAAGGATTAGACTGAAAGCCAATAAAACCTTTATAAAAGGACTAAAAAAAAATCAAAAATCAAAAATCAAAAGAATAAAAATCAAATTGGAAAATAAATATATGACAATGATGAAATTAAAAACAAACAAAAATTCCACAAAAAGGATCAAGAACAAAAATTAAAAAAATACGGACTGAAGTTGAAAAATCGACAACAAAAAAAATCAAACTATAATTTTTAAAGAAAAAAAAATAAAAGAAAAAAATCCTCATCGATGATAAATCACTCCACCATAGTTGACACACTAAAAGGAAAAGGACATAGGGCTCTTTCAATGAAATGACAAAATGATATTTTTGGTAGACTTACAATGTCGCATGTGTTGTTATAAGTGTACGAGTGCCTTCTACAAGCCAACGAGTGTCCCTCCCATGCACTAACAATGTTTTTTTTTAAAATAATATTTAATCTATGCAAAAAGACTAAAATTATGATTTTATTGTGTTTTTAAAATAAAAAGATAAAAATACTTAGTCAGTTAAAAGTAATCTTGATTTGAAGGGTAATTGATTCATTTTACCATGCTTATAAAAATTATAAAAGATATATATAACCCTGATTAATTCTTTAAAGACCAATGAACCATGTAAATAAATCTAAATATTCTTATCACCAAGGCATTTGATTTTTTAGTTGAGCAAAATAGTTTTACATTGTTATACTAGTTTATATATATCGTGATTTTCCCTTCCCCTCTAGTTTGTTACTTGAATATTGACCTGCCATTTGCAGTGGGTTAATATTATTTTTTTAAAATATCAAAAAATATAAAAATTATAGAAAATATTTTAAGCTTCTTGAGTCTGACAATCATGTAAGGTCCATGCGCCTTGGGTAAAACGGTCCTGCCAGACTATAGCGACTTGGGTCTCGCAGCCATGTCTAATTAGTTTTTTTTTCTAACTTTTCATATTTTTTTTTATAAAAACATTTAAACTACATTGAAGTATTCTAAACAAAAATTTAAATTATTTTTTTTAAAAAAATAATTAAACTATTCTTGAAGTATTCTAAACAGAAATCCTAATTAATTTTCTTTATAATTTTTAAGTACTTTTTATAAAACAATTATTTAAACTATTCTTTAAGTATCCTAAATATAAATCCTAATTAATTTGTTTTATATTTTGTTTATATGTCTTATAAAAAAAAATTTAAATTAACTTTAAAGTATCTTAAATAGAAATCCTAATTATTATTTTTTTATAAAAAAATATTCAAACTACCCTTTAAATATCCTAAAAAGAAATCCTAATTAATGTTTTTCTATAATTATTTATATTTTTTAAAAAATATATTTAAATTATCCTTAAAATATCCTAAACAGAAATCCTAAATAATTTTTTTTATATATTTTTTATTTTTTATAAAAAAATATTTAAACTAACATTGAAGTATTCTAAACAGAAATCCTAATTAATTATTATTATTTTTTATTTTTTATAAAAAAACATTTAAACTATCTTTGAAGTATCCTAAATAATTTTTTTTAATAAATATTTTCTATTTTTTTATAAAAACAATTTAAGCTATCATTAAAGTATCCTAAACAGAAATCTTAATTATTTTTTTTATAATTTTTTTTTATTTTTTTATAAAAAAATTTAACTAACTTTGAATTATTCTAAATAAAAATCCTAATTACTTATTTTTTATAAAAAAATATTTAAACTACCCTTAAGGTATCCTAAATAGAAATCCTAATTAATGTTTTTGTATAGTTGTTTTTTTTATTTTTTTATAAAAATAAATTAAATTATCCTTGAAATATACTAAACAGAAATCATAATTAAGTTTTTTATATTTTTTTGATTTTTTTATAAAAAAAAGCATTTAAACTATTTTTGAAATATCATAAACATTTTTTTAAAGTTTTTTATAGGGTCTTGGGTTTGACCGCCTTGCCTGAAAAAATATATTTAAACTACCTTTGATGTATTCTAAACAAAAATACTAATTAATTTTCTTTTATAATTTTCTTTTATATTTTTTATAAAAAAATTTAAAATATTCTAAACAGAAATACTATATATATATATATATATATATTATTTTATTATTAAAAGAATATTTAAACTAACATTGAAGTATCCTAAACACAAATCTTAATTAATTATTTTTAAATTGTTTTTATTTTTTTATAAAAAAACATTTAAACTATCCTTGAAGTATCCTAAATAATTTTTTTTATTAATTTGTTTTTAGTTTGTATAGAAAAATTTAAATTATCCTTTAAGTATCTTAAATAAAAATCATAATTATTTTTTAGAATTTATTTTTAATTTTTATAAAAAAATATTTAAATTATCTTGAAGTAGCTTAAATAGAAAAACATTTAAAATAATGTTGAAGTATTCTAAACAAAAAAGCTAATTATTTTTTTTAATAATTTTTTCTATTTTTTATATATAAAAAATTTAACTACCATTAAAGTATCCTATATAAAAATCCTAATTAAATTTTTTTTATAAATTGTTTTATTTTTTATAAAATAAATATATTTAAACCATGTTCGAAGTATCCTAAATAAAAATCATAATTATTTTTTTATATAAATTTATGTCATTTCATGTTTTATTACTTTTACAATAATGGAATTAATTTGATAAATACAAATTTAATAGGCTCAAAATCTCCTGAAAACCCAAATTTAATAGGTCTAAAAAACTCCGCCAAATGATATAGGCCGAACTGCTCTTGAGTTTAGGCGTAGCACCTGGACCAAATTTATTTTTAGGTGTTGGGTGCAAGCCCAACACCCATGTTGGGCATGCACCCTAGTACCTCTAAGAGCTCGAGCACGTGTCTCGAGCCCAACTCGTTTGAACCAAACACTCATTTAGGATTTTTTAAGGACCCCACATAGGTCTTTTGGTAATTTTTTAGGACCCCCACACGAGTTTCTTAGTATTTTATATTGATACAGTACATATTATTTTGAGTGAAATACAATTTAAAAATACCACATTAATTTATAAGAGTAAAATTACTCTTCAATTCATAATCTTTATAAAAAGATAAGACTCATGAGCTTTACATGTCCCATGAATTCATAAAATTCAAGATTTACAATCTCTATATTCTCAATATTTTTAACAAATATATATTTTTAGGATCTAACTCTCTAAATTATTATTATATTTTATCCCTTTATAAAAATATTTATTTAAATATTCAAGATTCCTCACATCTCTAAATTTTTCGAGACATCATTATAATTCAAAATAACTTCAAACTTTAGCTAGTTTCCTAGAATGCTTCTTTTAAAAAACAATTAGCTTTCGATGATGAATCGACTTTCATTTGGTCGACCAAATTGATATGCTGTAGTTGTTATGATCTATTTATTTTCTTTATCAAAATAGGGATGCGAGACGCCAGCGAACAAAGCCATGATCATTAAAGTTACACACATGCTCTGCTCTAGTTGTTATGCCTAATGTGTATTCAGTTTCTAGGTTACCCAGAAAAAAGTTAAAACTTTGACAGAACAATATTCTGACCGAAATACCCTCCCAAATTTGTGCTCGAACTAAAGCTCGAAAAAAAAAAAAAAAAAAGGTCCTGAGGGACCCACGTTTTTTCTTCCTTTCTTTGTATTTTCATTGTCACAGCGTCGTGGTCGGATGTGGGTCGCAATGCTACCTTGTCGCGTTGCAACAATTCATGGAGTTTAACTATATGATTTAATTAGTCAAGTTTTAAAAATTATTAATTTATTATAAATTTATATAATTGTTAATTTTAATATTTATAAGATTAGATAAGATATACGCAAACTAATCTAGATATATATGTAAATAAAAATAATATAAAAAAAATGCATGATTTGTTTTGAAACCGACAGTATTGAGTCACAACCATGCTTGTTAAATCCGACCTCATTTGTCAATTTAAAACCCCACCATTTTAAATCGATTTGAATATAAAAAGTAAAATTTAGCTAACGTGACTCGATAAAAGTCGAAAGAAATCTAATTGGGTCACTTCTAAAGATTTTATATATATATATATATATATA
>Ga0325414_1004864_pt1 | contig 14108 bp, 2 predicted proteins | sample PopdelMetagenome_8_FD_206183 | JGI IMG/M metagenome (GOLD analysis project Ga0325414, IMG submission 206183) | Populus deltoides microbial communities from Bellville, Georgia, United States - Leaf-PdKOR-R3 | ecosystem: Host-associated > Plants > Phyllosphere > Phylloplane/Leaf | place: USA...
AAGAAAAATAAAGGGCATGGAAATTATAGCCTTTAAAGACAAGTACTCTTGTATTCTACTAGTTTTGATATTCGGCCATTCCGACTTGAATATCTTGAGTTAGAAAAGTTCATTTGATGCAAGCTCACTTTTATTGGATTCTGGACTTAAATACCTATCAACCTACTAAATTTCAGCAAAAAAAAAAAAAAAGAGCTCATATGAGATATATATGATTTTTCTAAAACAACCCATAAATTCAGCCAGCCGACAGGTTTTGTGAGGAAACAAGTCCAACTTACTTCCAAAGCATCCAAGCCAACATGGTAATTGTTTCTTCGTATAAAAAAGTCTTTATTTGGGCAATTTAACTTCTTTAAGTCCAAATTCAAAGCTTTAAGATTTTATGCAAGACTATGTTTTCTTGTTTTTAGAAAAATAGTTATTGTATTACTTAAATGTAGATTGTCTACTTTGGAAATAACTATTTTTTTTTTGAAGGATACAAACGGATTGGAGGGATATGGGGATTAGAGTTTCCTATCAAATAAAAAGAAACAGAAGGGGGAGGCTAGAAAGAAGAAGAAAACTCTCACCCTTTTCTCTTCCTTAGTTTTTCAATAGACATGTCAGGCTAAGTTATTTTTCTTGTTCGAAAATATACAAAAACCTTAGGATTTCAAAAACTATGAGATCTATTATATCTTTTCTTTTCAGTTTATATGACAAGTATGAATGTTTTTCTATGTTTATTTTCTATAATTGTTTAGTTTGATTGTTATAGGGAACTCTACGTTATTATTCTAAACCAATCTACTACTAAGTTTGCTATCAAAACTGGAGTTGTGATATTTAAACTTGTGAGGCGACTAAGTTTAATAATTATGGAGGATCTATGTTGTTAATCTTAGAGAAAACTTTCAATTAAATTGAACATGGACTGTAAACAGTTATGTTGTCTAGATTTATCAACCTATCTAGTTTTTAAGGCTGTCATTGAATTAAATTACTAGTGCGGACACTATGGTTATTTAATAGTTAGGGTTAGCTACATTGTGGATCGGTTAACTAACTAATGTTAAGGAAAGATACATATTTGGAAAATAAATTGAGATATCATTTCAATGATCAGTTTTGATTTTCATAAGTGGACGTTTACTTGAAACCAAGGTTTTTCTCTTAATAAGTTTTGGTTTATTTAATTTAGCTTTATTATTTTATTTTATTTATCATAACATAGTTTAGATAACCTCAAAACCCCCAAACTTTGAATCATTTAGCGTAAAGACTTGAACTAGATCTTTCTCATGGGAATGACCTCTTACTTACTCTATACTATCTTATGTGTTTAAGCTAAGGTAATTAATTTTGTATGACCGCGACATCGCAACAATACTCAGTAATACACTCCATCTCATCTTCTAATATAATAAATACTTATATTGGATAAAAACTAACTTTCAGGAATAATCGGGGGAAACCACTGAATCACTATTCTCTATAATATACATATGAGAAATCAAAGTATCCAATTAACAACCATGTAACATCACATAAGTTATTAAAACCATTACAAGCTTTCATAAATCAGTTGTTATCTATACAGGCTCCTAGCAACCTATAGGATGTCATTTCTTCACCAAAATGAACTTAGGCAATAATGATAGAAATTTAGGCACTATAGAAGAATCAGACTTGGAGTCTTGTTCTTCTACTTAAAGGAACTAGAGGTTGCAGATGCGTGTTTTTTATATAAAAAATAAAGCAGATTGGACTATTAAAAGGTACAAAGTAAAAGTCGTGGAAAAATGATATACTTAAGTGTATTGTGTAGATTACCAAGAGATGTTATCTCAACTAGTAAAGTTGAATATAGTTTGGGTTCTGATATCTCTAGCAACAAATCTAGATTGATCATTACATGGGTTTTATGTAAAAAAAATTATTTTCATCAATGTCGATCTCGAAAAAAAAAGTGTACATGGATATTCCATTTGAATAGAATACAAGCTCACTAAATTGGAGTAGTAAGTAAATTACAAAAAGATTTATTTAGGTTAAAACAATCACCTTTTGCATTGTTTGGATGGTTCGATTCAGTTATGAAGAAGTATGAATTCAAACGAAGTAATACAAATCATATCATACTGATGATAGGATAATTACAAACAATAATGTAAAAGAAATCATAAGACTTAAAAAAAATCTTAGTTGTTGAATTTGAAATAAACCCTAGGGGCTAAAATATTTCATAGGCATTGGAGTTGAAGTGACTAAATCAATAAGAGGTATCTTCTAATTATAAAGGAAGTATGTACTAGACTTGCTTTCAAAGACAGGTACGCTAAACCAATTGACACACTAGTAAAACAAAATTATAGCCTTGGAGAATATCTAGATCAAAATTCCTGCTAATAAATAGAGATATTAACAGCTAGTAGGAAAATTAATTTACTTGTCTCATACACGTTTGGATATAGCTTATTTTGTTAAACTGGTAAGTCAGTTTGTACATAACCCTAGTAAAGATGAAGTGAATACAATGAACTAGATTCTCAGGTATTTGAAATTAGCTCATAAGAAAGGTCTTAAGTTATTAAAGAACAAGCACTTGAACATTTATAGATATACAAATGAAGATTGGGTAAGAAACATTATTGATTAACAAAATCCATATTAGAGTATTTTATCTTGGTGGGAAGTAATCTTGATTTATAGAGAAATATAAAATAAAAGGTAGTAGCATTGTCCAATAGAGAGAGGTTGAGTTCAGAAGCAAAAGGTTGTTGTATTATCTAGTGTAAAGGATGAGTTTAAAAGGAATGACCAAAGGGTTATGTGTGATGTTATGGTTTAAATAACTACTTAATGAAATTATATTTATTGAGTGATGGGATGAGACTACTCCATGAAACTAAGTAGCCATATAATTAGCTTATAATTTAGTTCAACATGTTTGGACAAAGCATATTAATGTAGATCAACACTTTATAAGAAAAACCTTGAGGCCAAAATAATTCAAAGATGAGTTAATATATATATTAATAAGTTTGTTGACATAGTTCATATGTTTTTTTTTAATCAAATTATCTTTCATTATTAAGAAAGGATATTGAAGATAAAATACAAGTATTTTTTTTATAGCAATGGTAATTAATCAGTGTTGTTTTAAAATCAATCTATTAATCCATCTAGATAATATTTTACATGTTTACTGATAAATCATTTCAAATGTTTGACATGGAATTCATTGGAATATGAATTCCGGGAAGGTGAAATATAAATAAGTATGATAAAATATGATAAGTAGTCAAATTAAATTAAAAATATTTAATAAACTAACATTTATTCCTTTTACTTTACCCAGTCCATTTTTTTACATCATAATAATTAAATATGGATTCCTGGTTTTTTCTCGGGCAAAATATCAATTGAAGGGGAGGTCTCTTTTTTTACATCATAATAACAAAATGTTGAGAGGAGGACGTACCAATATCCCATCTACAAACCGCAGCAAAATGCTCTGCTGTAGGCCATATGCTGCGAGATCCAGTTCGCTAATGTGCCCCATGAATAACTGTGTCACGATTATCATTCCAAATGAAGACACTCGCGCCACCATTCCAGGAAATGCAATCACCCATAGCTTTTTGGACTCGTTCCATACCCTCCTCTTTAAGTCAGAGCTGTTAAGTTCTTCCGAGGAAAGAAGTCTCTCTTCCGTTGAATTATCCATGATCCTGTCAGAAAAAACTCTAAAATCATTGATTTTTCAAGCTTTTCGTTGAATATAAACTTTATATTGGACACATTTGTAATATACAAATTGAGATTTTAACATTCATCATGACCACGTGAATTTTCATATCAAGTCAGTTGCCACAAAATTCACTCAAAATAGTCTATCATAAGCTATAGGATATGTATTTGAATGTTGGATAATCTATTTTTAAGCTCCTTAGGTTTTCACGCCATTAAAATTTTTCAACCATGAACCCATGTACTTCATAAATCAGCATGAAAGTCTTTGTAAAGAAAAAAAACGGTGTTATAGACAAAAGTAAAGAACTATTTTTGTTGTGGTGAACAAGCTTGAGAATAAAATGTTGATTATTAGAGAATAATATAAATTATATCTTGGAATTTCATCTAACAGCTTAAGCTATTAGGTTGAGATGGTTCTTTGATATGGTATCAGAGCCTTGATAACCAAGCGATCACGAGTTCGAATCACACCATCCCCATTTATTTAATAAAAATTAAGTATAAGGTAACGTGAGTTTGTGCAAGTTTCAAGTCTAAAGAGTTTTTACTTAAAGAGATATGTTAGAGAATAATATAAATTATATCTTGGAACCTCACCTAACAACTTAAACTATTGGGTTGAGATGATTTTTTGACATTGATGCACATTCTTATAGCTTTATCTAAGATCAAGTAGTTGTAATTCGACAATTTAAAGAAATCTCATATTATAGATGCTTTTGAAAAGGGTTTTTGACACAACTTCTGTTTCTATTTTCAAATACGATCCTCATAATAGACATGTCACTTCATCATCAAATATGATGCTCGAAGCTAACAATGTGAGAGGAGATTACTTGATGTGAACTCTGAGGATAACAATCTGAAAACCCACAAAAAAGAAAAAAAGTTAAATAACCTAAGAAAAAAAAAATTCAGGTTTGGATTGATACCTTGATCTAGAGATAACCTTGTACATAGGTTTTGAAAAAGAACTTAAACTCGTTCTTTATAGCAAAACAAGAACCCAAAGTATATGAAGATGCCATAAGGTCAAACACACATTGATAAGTTAGTAGTTGATCTTGGTCCCATTAAAGAACATGATTTGCACTAAGCAATATCTGAATTATTCAATAATAAAAGGCTACAAAATTTTCAACCATGAAAAATATATATAGTCCTCCTAAATAACCCTAATGAACCCTTATTATGTTGCAAACCAATAAGCTCAAGCTAATAATCAGCTAACATAAGTCTAATGTTTAAAACATTCCTAAAACATCGATTTTGGGCTAAAATAAACACAAACTAAAACAAAGTCTTAAACTAACATTAAAATCCCTGAAATACTTAACTAAGAACAACAATCGTCTAAATAAAAGATCAAGCCATTATAATAATTAATTCAGCTCCTAAGAACATCTTTCCTTGCTTGAGAAACTCCTTGTAGCTGAAATCTCTTCCTAGTAGAAGTAGGAAGTGTTGTCGCTCTTAGTGTCTTCTACAAGCATGGAGATTCATGAATTTAGTTGTTGATACTATTCCCTTGTTTTCCACCTTTATGCCTCTCAAATTTAGAAACAAATAAGGTTGACTTAATCTTGTTAAATAGCTTTCCATAAGAATCCTTATAGATTAGAAAATCCCTACAAAATAAAAAACAAATAGCAAGGAATCTCTTCCTCTTGTAGTTGCTTCTTACATGCTTTAATTTTCATGGAATCCTTGCTAAATATTAAGAAATAAATGGCAAAGATTCCTCCATCATAGTCGCCTCTTACTTTCCAAGTTATAGTTGAAATCTTTGCACTTTCCAAGTTATACTTGGAATCCTTGCAAATAAAGGAAACACAATAATTCCTCTATTAATTCAATCTTTGCTTCCATAAATAAACTCCTTTTCACACAAGGAAATTTCCCTCTATAAGCATCCAAATAAAAGTCCTTTTTATTGAGGATTTTTATTTTTATTTTTATTTTTGGTAATAATCAGGGCTAATAAGCCCTTGAGGATTTTTATTAATTCTTGTAAGAAAAAGATTCTAATACTTTAATTAATCCTTGCCAAAATTAGGACCCAATAATACCCAAACCCGTTAACAGAATTAAGGTCCATACAAGACCTAAAATATAGCCCAAACATACCTCTCATCCTGCCATTAATCAACCGAAACTTAGGCTAACTTATTTGGGCTGAAACCACCTCCTCTAGAATTAGATTAAATTCATACACATGGTAAAACCAAGACTAGCCATATCTCTATGGATGGAACCAAGGTTGGCCCCTATCATTACTAGTGAAAGGGGGACCTAAATTTTATTTTTATGATGATAAAATAGAGGATACTAGGAAGAATTGGTCTAAGAAGATCAACGATGAAGAAAAGAAATTGAGGATATCAAGAAGAATTAATCTAGGACAATGATGATGCCTCTAAGAGTAAGGAAGAGGATGAAGAAGAAATGCTCAATTGCTCAATTAGTTTTAGATATAATTTGATCCCAAGTTCGTAATGGTATTGTTTATTGTTAATTTTAGAATTTTAGACCCTTACTTTATAGGAAAATATTATGATGTTTTAACTACAAATAACTAGAAAAATATAGAAGAGAGAAAGCATCATAGAAGAGAGAGTTGATCTTAAAAGAATATTGTATTGAGTTTTTTGTGTAAAGTGATAGGTCGTAGAATTACAATGATAAAAACTCTCTTTAAATACCAGTCTATGGTTTAAAAACCAAAGGAGCTTCAACTTCTCATAGGTTTTACTTAACATCATATATATTGTATAAATTTAAGTTTTATATAAATATAAATAGATTTCTTATTATAAACATGCATGGAAAGAAAACAATGAACTTTGAAGGACTCATGTTGTACCACTACAGTATGCATGGAAACCCCTCTCAAGTATGCCTTTATATGCTCTTATGTTCATCAAGGATTCCACAGTCAGAGGACGTCATTAAACAACCTCATCATCTCATGCATGCCAGCCACAATATTTTCCTAAATATTGATTCAAAATAATTAGGAAATGGAGAATCACCAAGTGATCATCATGGTAATTCTTCCTTTAGTTTAAAAAAGAAAAAAAAGTCTAGGTCTTGATACGGAGAGAGAAGGAAGAGAGAGAAGAGAAAGAAGTAAGAGGAGAAAAAATGGGGAGGAAAAGGAAAAAAAGAAAGGGAAAAGAGAAAAACTTTAAGCCAAGGATATTTTAGTTTTTCATCGATTTTTAAAGGTGGCTTTCACTCAAAATGTAAAGTATAATTTTTCTAATGTGTGAGGGAAAATACAATTTAGAATAAACTTTAGAATGTTTAACGTAATCCTTCTCTTGTTTTTTTTTTTTTAAAGAGGAAAAACATAAAAAATTGATTAAATTTTCTATATATACTTACTTATTTTTATATCATAAATTAACTAGGAAATAGTGTTGTGATCATTTAGGTCTTGTAAATCAAAAAATGGTCTGATAGTAATAAAAATATGTATTTGTTGATAAAACACACTTGACTTGACTTGATGATAGTATATACATATTAATTTAATAAACATGATTTCACAATATAATTTTCATGAAATGTTTTATTTCATGTACTCAAGCTCTTCTAATTTTCAAATAGGATTTATTTATATACTATTGTTTTTTGTTCTTTTGAAAATAAAATAAAAATTCAACTTAGAATTTTTAGAAAATATATGAATAAATATAAATATTTAGTGTGAATATAGAAATAGTTAGAAAAAACATAACATTGTGAAAAGAATAATATCAAATTTGAAAGTAAATACAAACATTTAAAGGGCCATAAATAAATAAAAATAGAAACTTTTATTTCATTTTTTTTTACTTTTTAATTATTTTTTTAATTTTTTAATCAAAATTTCTTTTCCCTATAATTAGAACCAATGAAAATCTAGCATCTATCCCTTCTTTCTTCTATAAATCAAAATTAAAGAAAACTTAGCTTGACCATGGACCAAAGGGCTTTATCTATCCAAAAAACCAAACCATATAAATTCAACTGCCTAAATAGAAACTATATGGATGTCTTTGTTAAATAATCGATACCATAATAGTCTCTTTGTTTTTTTCATTACATATCAAATTTATGTGCTACCATTACATCCATGCCACCAACATGCAAACTTTTTTTTTTACTCTTTTTCTTCATTTTAAATGAATTGTCATATAAAATTATTGGAAAAATCTATAATTATATCCTTATATATTACATCATTTATCGATCATTAAAAAGAACTAAGACCCTTTTAAAAAATATTGTAGCTCTAGATTCATTGTCATTGTTCACTAGAATAGTGTAATGATATTTTAAACCCTGGACCTAAAAAACTTAATACGGGTTTACAAGGACATTGAAGTCTTTTTACATGGCTCATTTGTCATTACCAAATAGAGCGAGGACAAATAAATATTTTCTCATCTTAATTGCATGGTGAAAATACCCAAATACCCTTCAAAGCAAAAAAAAATAAACCTAGCATTAAGGGGTAGTTATTATGTTGAGAAGCAATTTGATATTTGAACAAATATAAATAATAATAAATAATTAAAATGCATAGTGAAACGAAAAAAATAGCCTTAAAACCAAAAAATTTAAGCCGAAGGATTAGGCATGTTTTCAGTTTTTTACAGTGTTTTTTTTTTTATAATTATTTTGTTAGCGTAGGGGTAATTTCATATTTAGCTAAAATAATGTGGGTGCACGTGTAGCACATCCAAGGCATGTAAGAGGCTCATGCACCTCTTAGCGCTAAAAACTGTCATTTCATCATGTTGTTAGATGTGTTATCGTATCCTTTTTCTATTTGTGCAACACGTATCATCGATAGTGGTCCGGTTTGACATTAGTGGATTTTTCTCTTTTTCTTCTTCTTCTTTCTCTTCTCCTTAAAACATTATAACTTGACCCTCTTGGTTGTTGATATTTCAACTTTAGTCCTTATTTTTTTTATTTCTAATTTTTTGTCTTGGTTCTTTCATAGAATTTGTTTTTAATTTCATCATTCAATCCTAATTTATCAAATATTATATTTTCTAATGTCGTCCTCATTCTTTGGATTTCTAATTTTTTTCCTTTATTCTTTTGTAAAAGTTTTAGTGGTTTTCAATTTTATAATTCAATTCAAATTGATGATATTATATTTTCTAATTTGGTCATCATTGTTTTCATTTCAATTTTTTTTCTTTGCACTTTATGTAAAAGTTATCATTCTTTTCAATCTCACAATTTAATAACAATATTGTTTTTATTTTTTATGTCAATCTTGATCCTCGTTAGTTTTTTTTTGTCCTTCTACTAAATTGATTTTTTTTCAATTTCATTATTCAATTAAATATAAAATTTATTTTGTATTTTATTTTTTATCCTTATTCTTTTAATTGAAAATTTTAAAATCCTTTTGTATATTTGAAATTATTTATTCAATTTTATTCTTCAATATTCAATTGATTGAGAATTGAACTTCATAATTTTTAGAAATTTGGGTTCTTCAAGTCTAATGACTCGGGTCACAGGTTTGAAAAGTTAAAAGGTTTTTTTTTTTAAAGAATGCTTTATAATTTTTTTATTAGGTTATTCCAATCACATTATTTGGGCCTTAGATTTGGTGGAATATTTCTTCATGAACCCTTTTTTTGTAGAAGATGCATTGTTACAACATGTAGATCAAAAACCTCTTTTTATTTTTACACCTCTTATATGAATATCTAATATCACCTTCACTAATATTTTAGATTAAATAATATGTAATTAATAAAACCCTCAACCCCATTACAATAATTCATATTTTGCAACCATTCAAGTGAATCTCAATACATCCATGAACGATCATCCATTACTTATAATGTATTATTTAATTATGTAAACTAAATGAATTAACTAACATTAGTTAAAATCAAACTTATATGATCTATTTTAATGGTACTCTTAAATCATTATCAATTATCAATGTAAATTCAAATTCTTATACATTTACTAAAATCTTTAACTCAATAATAAAATTGACAAAATATAAAATAAACTTATTAAATAACTCATTATCTATTTCATTATAGAACCCTAAGTCATAAATTAGAAATCAATCTCATCAAATTACAAATAAATTGTGTTTTTCAAAATCTCAAACAAACCCTAACATATATAAATCATACATTTATACATCAATATTTTTAGGGAAAAAGCTATAAAACAAGTAAACACACAAACAAACTACATATACTATAAAAATATACAATAAAAATTAAAATTTTAAAATTTTAAAATTTTAAAATTGAATTCAAATAAAAAAAGGATAGTTTTGCTTACTTGATGTGGGGAGTCCTTAAAAAAATTGAATCAGAAGAGGAATGTTGATAAATTGAGTGTCGGGGTGACTGGATTTGTGGTGAGAGATTGATTTGTAATAAAATAATGGGGGTGTTTGCTGTTTGTTGCAAAGTCGATGGAGGAGGAGGAAGGAAGAAATGGGGGGGTTCACTCGCCAGGTCATAATTTAAATATTATCGAAGGATTTACAGATGGATTTTACCGACGAGTTTATTTTGTCAGTCATTTCGTTTATATTAATGACACTTCATGATACCTTTTGGCTTTTTTAATTCCTTATATAATTCCCTTGGAAAATATCAAGAGAATATTTCCATTGGAGTTTAATGATGGATAAAACGAGTGACTATTTTGTCGATAAAGTTATCGCAATCCATCAACATAAATTTTTCGTCAGTATTTCCATTTGTATTTGCTAATTTTATGATAGTGAATTAATGTGCTTACAGGTTTGTCATAACTAGTTTTTTATTTACCTCATTTCAGCTCATGAACATTATTTGTTACATAAAAAATAATTCGGCCCCGCGACAAAGCATATAAACTGAGGCTAATGTACTTCTATAAAAATATCAATTAATTATAACTTTTAGTTTATCTTTATTCTCAAATATACCCCTCTGCTTACTAGTTTTGTAAAAATTAACAATCGCACGTGCATTATAGATAGTTTTAATATGAATTTATAAGAATATCCCTTCTAAGTTAATATAAAATATCTCTTTAAATAAAAAAGTTATCATTGACTAAAAAAAAACCCTAGATGGACCTAAAACATTCCCCAAAATAAACCCTAAAAACACCCATTAGGCAAAGATTACCAAGCCCAAGCCTAATATACAGTCGGGGGCCAAGGAAAATGGGCTCAGGCATGGTAGTATAAGCCCATGCTCGGATGGGTGCATGCTCATCTAAGCATGCTGCCAAGCACACCACATGCTAGGCATGCACCCCAACATGCTCTTAGGCTAGAGTATGCATCCTAAACCCAACATACGTGGGTCCAAAGAACGCGTTTGGACCCGTTTTTCACCTTTAATGGGCTCGAGCATCTTACCCAAGCCTAACACTGCTCGAAGTATTTTTCAAGACCCTACGCGGGTTCTTTAATTAGTATTTTCACTGATCCTATACATATTATTTTGAGTATAATACAACTCAAAATATCATAATAGTGAAGTTACACTTTAACCCCTCCTCTCCATAAAGGGAAAAGATTAATGGGCTATAAATACATCATTATTCCTTCAAGCCAAATGTTCACAATCTCTTCATTCTTAATATTTTTAGCATCTATATTTTTAGAGTCTATCTCTTTAAAATATCATTGTACTTTCTCTCTTTATAAAGTTATTGATTTTACTATTAGAGAGTCTCTATGTCTATTAAAGAGGACGTTTTACACGTACCAGCTACTAGTAACTTGGCTTACCAAGCACCACCTGCTACTATCATAATTATCGGTCACCTAGTTTACTAGGTATCACTTGCTACCAGTTACCAATTCTTTGAGTTTTTAATATCAGGTCATTAGATACCTTGACTATAAAAAATAGATTAGATTACTTGAACTAAGAAATTAATCAATTATTCAACACGTCAGTTTTATTCGTACGCATCTTTTAGGAATCAACATGTTTGATGCAATGCAATATTGGGAATTTGGTGGGATCATAATTCTAACTCAAATACTCAATTTGTTGGAATCATAGATCATAAATACTGTTATTTAGAAAAAAAATGATAAAGATATTTCATTTCCTTTACCATTATCTACTTCTTTAGATATTTTACGATATATAAGAAAAAATCATCACCTGTTCATTTGATTACTATTACTAAAATTAAGATGATGGAGTATGAATTTTCAAAAAAGCTTTCTATATTTATTAAAATAAATAAAGGATGGTATAACGGTTCTTAAATAACTATTTCAAAAAAAAATTAAATAATTAAGAGAAAGCTATTTAGACTAGAAACTTGCATAGGTTTACTACTAATTTCTGTTTAATTTTTAATTTAATCAAAAAATAAAGAGAATTATAAAATTTAAACTTCTGATTTAACCATGCTAACCTAAAATTTTAAGTTATTGCATAAAGCTCCAATAATAGTTTTATAGTAACTCTAACAATAGTTCACAAGACATAACGAACTTTACCATTCAATTTTTTTACACTGGTTCCTATCCATGAAATAGTCCCCGGGGGGGGGGGGGGGGGGTATTGAAACTATATAATTAATTCTTAAAGTGACATTTGGTTACTATTTTAAAATAAAAAAAATTGAATATAATTATTTTTATATTTTTTTGTTTTAAAAGTATAAAAATTCATTTTAAAATTATTTTAGAGATAAATTATTTTTTTTATTTTCGTATTTATTTATTTAATGAAATATATTTATATTTTTTTATGTATTTGTCCCTTCAGTCCCCTGAGCAGAAACAAACGCAACATTAAAATCGTTTCATTAATTAATTTTGAGACAAGTCGGAAAAATTAATTAGATTTGAAAGATTAAAAAATGGTGGTTCTCAATCTCAATCTCGTAGTGGTTTGTCTTAGGAAGTTATAGAGTTCGGCAATGTGTTTCCTATCCATGAGCGCATAGTCCTAGTTCTCGAAGCAAAACAATGTGTTTCCTTGCAAGCCTAGTCCTTATTATCATTATTTTATTTTTTTATCAATTTAATTATAAATTTTTATTCAATTTAAATATTGGTTAACTGATCATACATCCATATAAAAAATGATATATTTTCAGGTTTTAGATTAAATTTATGTTCTATATTACTCATGTGTTATGAAAAATTATTGTTCAATTTATTTTTTTCCTTTTTTATTGTTAGGAAATTTTATTTTCTAAGAATTATTATTATTACTTTTCTTTATGTATGGATTTTGGAATAAAAAAATTTAGAACATGATTAATTTTTCTTTTTTTAAAGGTAAATCAATATAGTTTATAAGAAAGATTCTTGAAATTTAAATGAAAGTAATATGGCTTTAAATATATATTTAATATAAAATTTTAAAAAATATTACGAATAATCAATCTATCCTAATTTTAAATAAAATTTGAAGTAAAAACAAATAATATTTGATCTATGTGTGAAGCTCATGTACAAGGACTAGTCTATAGGGCCTATAAACGAAAAATAAATTAAAAAATAATAATTATAAAAAGAAGAGTCAACATATTTTATTTAGTTTTCTTTAAATCAGAATTTTTCAGTTTATTTGATATATGTTTATTGGTTGATACATGACAATTTTAATTTTTTAAAAGGAAAAAAAGGAAAGGTACTAAAGAAAAGAAAAACGAAGGATTAATTCCATAACTAATTTCTAGGAACCAATAAATTAATTGAAGTTCAATTGGTATTAATAATATTTTAACTTAAAATCTCTCTCTCCCCCTCCACACACACACACACACACACACACACACACACACACACACACACATATATATATTGAAGATCTAAAGAAGGCCGACCCGGCCCCTCATATCTGTGTCCATTAAAACTACTTGGGATAAAGCAAAGTGGGCCTTGGTTTGGTTTGGGAGACACATGAGGTTGGGTTGCGAGGGAAGAAAAGGAAGGCGTAGTGGCTGCATGCGTCTTGGCTGGTAGTTGCAAACTTAGGTTTTTTATTTTCAAAGTGGTAGTTGCAAGCGATTAGTTGAACACGTAAAGTGCATTAGTTGGATATCAAATTCCAGTTTGTGAATAACTTGTAATTTTTAAACTAGGGAAAGCCAAATACTAGCTAGCTTAATCTAACAAAGATAAGGATTATCTTCCTTCAGAAGGTTGCTGTACGTTCGAAATGAAGTTAGGGCTCCTAATCGAATACACGGGAATATGGTAGCAAATGGGAGATACGACGAGGGATGAAATGATGCCTAAATTCCCTAAAAGAGTACATGTCTTGGTTTTTAACTCGGTAATTACAATTACACTTTGCAAAATGATTCTGAGATGGTATTTGCATGGAATTATTGAATGAAAATGGGAT
>Ga0325414_1004865_pt1 | contig 14108 bp, 8 predicted proteins | sample PopdelMetagenome_8_FD_206183 | JGI IMG/M metagenome (GOLD analysis project Ga0325414, IMG submission 206183) | Populus deltoides microbial communities from Bellville, Georgia, United States - Leaf-PdKOR-R3 | ecosystem: Host-associated > Plants > Phyllosphere > Phylloplane/Leaf | place: USA...
TGCCACTTCACCCACGTTCTGCCTGTCCACAAGACAATCCCAACTGCCTGTTTTGCTGCGTCAGCTGTTGAGTCATTTGTATACCTTAGACAGTCCTTCGTCCAAGTTTTAGATTGTGCCAAGTCGAGCCCCTGACTTGCACAAGCCGCTGCGCGCTGCCGAATTTGCATCTGCGTGCAGGCTGCCAATTCCTGTGTTGCCGAATTCGCATCTGCGTGCAGGCTGCCAATGTCTTCGCTGCCGAATTCCTCGACAGCCCCAGTTCTCGTCTGCCTATGCCCCTGACGAGTTTTCCTGCCTGGCTTGGACATTTCATCGTCAAGCCAATGTTCGTCAACAATCTGCGCTGTCGATTTTCCTTTGACGAACCTACAGCCGCACAAATCTGCGCTGCCGATTTCTGCCCCTGTTGGCATGGCTGCCAGCACCCTCAGGGCCTGTTTTGGCCAGCCTGCCGAAGTGTGCATCCCATGCACATTTGACACTGTTACAGACAACCTCTTCACTTCTTTCTAGTCCATTGGAAGCTTGCTTGTCAGGAATTGGTTCATTAGAACTTTGTCCCTGATTCTGATATGACGCACCAACCTGATCAGATTCCCCTTTATCAATTTCATCACAAAAATTCCAAAGCATTGGATCATCATTAGTGATGAAGCTGAGAAAATTTCATTGGACCGGGCTTTCTTTGTAGATAATAATAGGTTGGACGAGTGTGTTATCTGCAAAATAACCCTCCGATGCTTGAGTTAGTTTAGAATATTTTAGGAAAATATAGTGTAAAAAAAGGTAGGTAGAGAGATAGTTGAAGTGTGTTTTATTGTTGTTCAAATGAAGAAAAAAATCTCCCTTCTCTCTCGCTAAACATGAGAATATATAGCCTGCATTGGAAAAAATCTGGAGCAGCTCACCATTTTAAAGGTGGCAGCTTCATTTCATAGCTCACTCATAACACAGGATAGCTTGCCCATGTCACATGTAGCTTGCATCATTGTGGCTTACCGTTGAGGGTGACACATAGCTAGATAGCATATATTGGAAGAGATTTGAAGTAGCTCACCATGAAACGTGACAATTCTATTTACATGATAGTTTCTACTACGGTAGCCCTAACTTAAGTCATAGTTGAAGTTGTAGCTTGTACAACTTGACATATCTGGTAGTAGCTTAAAAAAGAGTTAAAAAAGAGTCTATATAGATAATAATTAAAAAAAAGAAAGAAAAAAAAGAGAAAAGAAAAAGAGAGAAGGGATGGTGAGCTTGGTTGGGCTCTGCAAATCAGCCCAATCGAGTTACAAGGTAGCTTGGTCAAGCTAAAAAAAATCAGCCTAACCAAGCTACATGGTAGCTCGATCCACCTAGGTTGTACATGATAGCCTAAACCGAGGTGATACCAGCCTCGATGTGGGCTACATGTGCAACCTAGACGAAGGTTATATTGTGTAGCCTTGGTGTGGGCTACTTTGCGGTCCAAACCAAAATCTTGTACACATACATGTATGGAAGACTTTTTCTAGCTAAAGAGGAGGATAAAGTACTTACATTATAAAATTTTGGCTATCTCCATGCATAAAAATGTTGCCTTTATAGGCATGCCTTTGAATATTTGCTATTTTTTGAATTCTTGAGAGATTTTTTTTTTCTTTTAGAGGGAATTTATCGTGGTACCTAGAGAAAAGTAGTCAAAGAGACCTAGAGACGATTAGTCATAAAGACTTAAAGACAATTGGTCATAGGGACCTGAATACAGTTGATCACGAGGACCTGAAGATATAATGGAGATTCAATGGAGATTTTTCCATGGAAATTTCATGAAGACATTTTGTGTTTGGAGACATAGAGATGCACTGTTTTATTTTTGAAAATTCAAAAGGCAATAGATATATGATTTCTAAGATTTATCTTATCTAAAGTAGTGTATCATGATCATTGTTTCGTGTTTGATCATATTATATCTTATCCTTCATAAATTCTTGTAGGTATTTTTTGAAGATCAATCTTTTTATCTCTTTTATGAGTGCATGACACTCTTCTGTGTTGCATCCATGATCATGGTAAATATAAACAGAACATGTTAGGGTTTCTTTTGTTTGAATCACTTTTCATTGATGGCAAATATTATAGGAAGTGTCTCCCTTTTATGACAGCCAACACCTTAGCACATGTCTTTGTGAGAGATGTGGTCATGAGTTTGGGGAATTTCAGGTGATCATGAATACGCTCCTTGGTGCTTCTTTTGGATTGTAACGTCCCATACATTTATAAGTAGTTTAGAACATACAACCAAATCACCGTTATGAAAAATATAGCTATTTCTTTTAAGTTACTTTCTTCATGAATGATTGATTATTATAAAGAAATTTTAGAAATTACTTAGGTAATGTTATAATCTTGACTTTCTATGCGCAAACCTTTGTTTTTGGTATATAGATTGCTTGATTAAATGTCTTACTTAATGTGTAACTACTTGTCTAATCAGAAGCAAGAATACATCTTTATCTTTTTGAGCTTCATTGTAATATCTTTTGATCTAATATTACTATCGTTGATGTTAGGTTGAGTTATCTAAAATAGATTCTAGAGAGAGAACCTCGACCATTAGTAGAAGAGAGAGGGAGAGGAAAGAGAGGGAGGGAAATGGGGAACAATTTGGGATTGTCTGACATATTTGGGTTTAAATTCACCAATAAAATATTATGTTGGTGAGTTCATCAGTGATTTACCATTTCAGCAAAGCATCGATGGACTCACCAACAAATGTTTTTGAATTCCTTAGTGAGTTTGTCAGTTATTTCAAGAATTTTTGAAATTTTCTTAAAACCCCTAAATTCACTGATGAATTTTCATGTGTTGGTATTTCTATCGGTCAAACCAAATTCATGAATTCTAACCCAAACTCTATGTCATTCTCCAACTATTTTAGAGTCCATCGGTGAGTATAAATTTCACTGATGGATTTTACTCTGTCAGTCAATTTGTCAGTCGATTCTAATTTCATGCATTTCTTGCCAAACTCTCTATAATTCTCCAGCCATTTAACTTCCATTAATGAGTCTGTCATTAATTTACCATTATTGTAAATCACTGACAGATTCACCGATTATTAATTATTTATAATTTTAATTATTCCTGCTAGTGATACCATCATTGAAGTTAATTTCTTTTCTTATATATTGGTTATAATCCTTATCTAAGCTAACTAAACAACAACAACATAACTTATTCAACAACTTATTCATTAAGACCATAACCACAACAATAAACGTTTGATAAATGTAAAAAATATAATGCATTATAAAACAAAAACAAATATCTTAATTATACAATGATGTTTTATATCTAAAATATATTAAAATCCTTTTTAATTTGAATCCTCCTTATGTTCATTTTCATTATCTTCATGTCCATCATCATTTTCGTTAAATTGAAGTTGTTTGGTCTTTTCATCTTCATCCACTTATATATGTTCACTGGTACTTAATATATCATTTAACTTGTCAAAATCAACATAAACATAAGTATTCTCAGTGACATAAAAAAATTAAATTTTCTTCTAACTTGATAGATGAAGCCACTCGATAGGGGTCACCTAACTCATCAAGTTAAAATATTTCTTCTCCTCCAGTTACTTCATCTTTATCATCTTTAACAATTTGGACATGACTTATAGGTTTGATTTTCATAACATATAACCAATCAACTATGTTACTATCATTTCTAAAGGAATGAGTGTATTTCTAATATACCTTTTGACATTGTTTGCCAAATACAAAAATATCATTAATGTTGTTAAGTTTATCTCTTTTATTAATTTTGACCAAACCATGATGAGGATCTACTCTAATTTCTCTATTAGTTTCATATCAATAACATTTGGATAAAAAGACTGTATTTTGTACCCAATGATATTGCAATTCAATCAACTCTTCTAACTTGCCATAATAGTCAAATTCAAACTTGTTGAAAGTTGATCCTTAATACAAACCCTATTATTATAGATATTTCTACCATCTACATACTTTTCAGTATAAAAGATATATCTATTGATGAAATACCCGTTATAACACTTCTAGATGCATGTGAGGATGGGGCTTAGATTTGTGGTAAAATGAAGGGGAGGTGTTGTTGTTTTTGTAGTGAAAGAAAAAGAGAAAGAAGAAGAAGAAAAGAGGGATGAGGCTCTTATTAGTTATACCACTTCTAAATTTACTACTAGAATTGTCAATGGAAACTTGTGACGGAGTAATTCCCTCAATAATTATGTCAGCAAATAATCATATGTCATTTTACTGACAAAATCACTGATAAATATTATTGATTTATTAATTATTTTTATTTTGTCATCAATTTCATCGTTAATTACCGACAAAAGAAGTTCTGTATGTAATTTCATTAGATTTTGAAGACAATTTTTCTATTGGTATTGTCATTGGAAATGATTGACAAAAAAGTTTTTGTTGCTAATTCGATTGCTATTTGATAATTTTCAGGTAGTGATTATTTGTTGTGTGACAAGTCATGCATTTTACACCTAGCAGCTCCTTTTCCCAATTAAAACTTTTCACCATATTATTGTGTAAGTAAAAAAATTGGAAAATATAGTGAAGGAAGTATGCTATCCTATTGAATTATTTACTAACATTCAAAACATAGTAGGAGGATAGTAGTCGGCATTGTTTGTGTCCTATATTTACTAACATTCAAAACATAGTAGGAGGATAGTAGTCGGCATTGTTTGTGTCCTATATTTGCCAAGTAACATTATTAAGGAAATTGTGGAAGCCAAAGAAGTTCGTTGTAAGTTACATTGGAAGTTACGACGAGTATTTAAACTAGTTGGTTCCTTAAGAGAAGTTGCAACACCAAGGGGCATGGGAAACAAGTGGCAAAATAGCAAGTCCCATTTGAAGATTTGTGTTAATCATATGGTAGTTACAGAAGAGAAACTGAATTTGTAGAGATTGTTTTGGAAAAAAAAGGAAGAAACAACAACAATAATGTTGGTTTTTTTTTTTATATTATTATTAACATGAACACTAAGTCAAATTATAGTAGAGGTTTACTTATATGTATGTATGTATGTAACATACATTAACACCTCTCATTTGTTTACGCAAGGTAAGTCTTATCCTTATCTTTGTGAATGATCTGCATATTGTGCATCAAGACTAGAACTCCGTCCTTGTATACTCTCTGAAGGCAGATTTTGATTGCAAGTCAATCACTCTTGTAGCTGTTGTTTCCTTATCAGTTTAGACTACCATGTTGGCTAGAGTTTGTGGCCTTGTGAACCTCTTTCTCCCCTAACATTTCTCCACTAATTTAGACAATGTTGCTAACAACAGAGTGTGAGTGTTCAACCTTGTTTCTCCCATATTTTGACTCACCTTATCACTCCATCTACTGATAAATCCATATTCAAGGAGAAATGTGCTGAAACAATCAAACCAGGCACGCAGAGCTTATTTAAGTCCATAGAGAGCCTTCTGTAATTTGCAGATATATCCTCCATTCCTGGTGGCTGTTCCATATACATGTCTTCGGTGATGTTACCATGCAAAAATGCATTCTTTACATTAAGTTGTTGAATAGGCCATCCTTGAACTAGTGCTGCCCTAATAATCATTTTTATAGTGTCTGGTTTGACATCTAGAGAAAAGGTTTCAGTGTACTCAATCCCATCAATTTGACGATACCCTTTTGCAACAACACAAGCCTTTAGTTCGTCTAAAGATCCATTAGGTTTCAGTTTTGTCTTGAACACCTACTTAGAGCCAATTATATGTAGGTCTGGAGTGTGAGGAACAAGAGTTGATGTCTGATTTAATTGTAGGGCAGTAAATTCTTCTTCCATTGCAGATTTCCAACCAGGATAAGCCAGAGCTGACTGAACATTTCATGGCTCCCTGGGTACACTGTGAGAGGATATGGATGTCAAGGCATATTTTGGATTTGGTTTAACAACACCAAGTTTGAATCGTGTAACCATAGAGTGAGAATCTTGTCCTTGAGAGGGTTGGGAAATTTTTGATGCAGGTTCTGTTTGTGGAGCTTTTGAATGAGTGGTTGGTTGGGACCAAGTGATCATTGGGTGAGAAGGCTGGTGAGTTGTAGCTGATTTAGGTTATGTATAAGAGGTTTCAGATGCTGCAGCAGTGTGTATCCCTGTTGTTGCAGGGTTTGCTGTGGAGTCTATCATTGCTGGAGCAGAGTGTATTCCTGCTGGTGAAGGATTTGCTATTGCCTCTAAGTGTCCTGTTGAGTCTGTTGCAGGATCTATTGAAGGGTATTCTGCTACTTCCTCTAAGTGTCCTGTTGAGTTTGCAGGATCTGTTGGAGAGTATTTTGTTGTTGCCTCTAAGTGTCCTGTTGAGTCTGTTGCAAGATCTGTTGGAGAGTTTAATTGTTCTTGTAAATATATTTCTTCAGCTGACTTCTCGCTCGGCCTATGGTGGTAAAGGAGAACCCTCAGGTTGTGGTCTACTGTGAACCGTCTGGGGAAGTATTGTGTCAGGAGTGTTTTGTGTCGGAGTGGAGACTCCTGGCCGGGGATTGAAGCATCGAGATGAATACATTATCTTAGTATTTCCTGCAATATTATGAGAATTAGTGTGAGGAATACAAGTGTCAAAGATATGTAATGTATGTGATGAAGGCTGAATAGTAGTTGATGGTTTGTATGAAAAAATTGTTTCATCGAGAACAACTTGGCGTGAATCTAGAATTTTTCTGCTTTGAGGATGAGAGCACTTGTATCTTTCATATGCTGTGCTCTAACCAATAAAAATATAATAGGTATTAATTGTTTGAATAAAATTTAATTTTTTTTTTCAAATTTCTTTGCATCTTGACCAAGGATTTCTTAGTCAATACTATTTGAGAATAGATGAAATATTTTTCCTAATTTATCTAGGGTGATGGATCCTCTTTTAATCACTCAAGTATTTATATATAATTCATGATATATCCAATGCTTGTCTCTTTGTTACTTTGATTAAGATAACATGTAACAAAATCAAAGTATAACATTATTTATATAAGATAACTAAGTGATCTCAAGTCTAATGATCACTTATACAACCGTCATGTGAACCTTTCCATAAACATAGGTGATCTCTTTATATGAAATTCTCATGCGAGTCACTTTAGTATACATGTATAATAACAAGCATCTACATATTAGTTTTAGGTATTCCTTATGCCTCAGTTTATGAGAACAACTGCTTCCTTTCATAAAGAAGAGAACATAATAGTATCAGTCTCTACGGCTATAATAAATGTCCAGTATTTAAGAGAGCAACGACTAGGAACATTTTAGTAACAATGCTTTGATACAATAAGAATCCTATAATTATAACAACTTTAGAATTTCGTTCGCAAAACATTTTGTCCCATTAACTTTATTTTTACTCTATATTCATAAATCAAATATTAGATTCATTAGTCTAATATTATATGAATATTAAAGATAAATTAAGCCTTTATTAATAATGAATATTTATTTATATGAATATAATAATATCACGTGTAACCAACTGATTAACTATAAGGCATAATAAACTAATAGGAACATGTTAAGGCTAGACTTGAATATGCAATGGTTGGACTCAACCAATTTCTAGTGGCAGAAGGTTGGTCGGTCGTCAGAACCTCCAAAATATTATTTTGACTTAACTATCACAAACAAAATAAATTTGTACTATAATTGTGAAAACTAGGTCGAACCCAAGGAAAATTTCATGTAATTTTCCTACAATATACTGAAATAAAAAAGAACTTGGGATTTGAATAAAAAATTAAAGAAAAAATTTTTGAAAATAAAAATAATAAATTGATATGTTGTTAACTCAGTTTAATTGTCCACACATCCATTCAAATAAATTTAACATCTCTTAAAGCTTAGGGAAATCGATGAGATTACAAATAAATTAATTAGATAAATCTCTCTAATCAATTTCTTATCATCAAGCGAATTTAATATTGAAAGCAATTCTCATTCACTCGGCAGTAGTCTTAGGAGTAAAGTATGTGAAATTATTCTAAGCAAACATTCAAAAACTTGACAATTTAACCTAGTTTATTCTTTTCTAATAAATTAAGATGAGAGTTGCAACAAACAAATTAATTCTTTTGCTTCTTACTCTAGTCCTTATCAACAATTACAGATTGAAAGAAACTAAAAAGCATACATGTCATCTCAAAATAATTCAATAAGCTTGAATAACAATCAATAGCATAATTCTGAATAAGAAAAAATAAATACTTAAATTTAAAAAAATTACAATGATAACATTACTTTTCGCAACTTGCTAATGGAGATGGTGTGTATTCCACTTGAACTGAAATTAGAAATTAGTTCATAGTTGCTGGAAAATTAACAAAAACAAAGAAGAAAAGAATGTTGCAGAACTAATGTTTCAACTATGTTCTGCTCTATTTCTCTCTCTCTTTTGACTATCGAATTTCTTTAGGATTCTTAGGATAATTAGAAGTCCTTATGCTACTTAATTCCTTCATTCTTTATCTGGTCCTTAAGATTGGTTAAATCCCTTAAAAATTGTGTTGAAAATTGACTCTGCTATTGTCACAACTATGATATAATTGAGACTCTTCTACAACTTAGACTTTGTTTCTTACTTGGTTTCTTGCAATATCCCACCATTCCAGCTGTATTATTTCATTCATAAAATGTTATATGATTGATTAACACATTTCTTAGATCCTAAGGCACCCCGTTTCTATGTTAGACTCCTAGTCGTAGTGGGATGCTCATCACCATTAGTTTCCTCATTAGATCAGGAGATCAATCTCGTCCTTCAGATTATGTCCGGATTTATTTTATCTGACCTGGTATCATTCATAAAAGTTGTATTCCTAGATGTGTATATGATTTTGGACTTTTGAATCGCACGATTTCGATGTCTGAGGCTCAAGATATGCCCATTTGAATTTGTAGTGTGAAAGTAGAGAATCCTACTACAAGTAAGATTTTAGCTCAATTTTACAGGTTTGATTAGAGGTCCAAACAAACTCAAATATTTTCTCATAATACCTTTTTGAAAAGCTTAATATGTGTACTTTAACTTCGATTCAGCCCACTTTTACATTTTAAAATTATCTCGGTGAAAAACCTGTCACAATAAGCAAGGTCCGAAACATAAAATGCAAAAATTCTTATATTTTAGCAATTAATTCACAAAGTGTAAATGGAATAAAAATATATGTATATTTTACACTTATCAAAATCCTTTGGTGCAAAGCCTCCTGTTTCAACCACATGTTGAAAACCAAGAAGGAAAAAAAAACACAGAATCTCTGTGCAACTGAAACCCTCTAAATCTCATAAAATTGTCAAAGATGACTATTGCCTTCTTTTATTTTCATTCTAAATATTCAACTAAGAACTACAATCTAGGAAACAAAATTCAAATAGGAAACTAACTAACAAACTAGGAAAGGAATAACAAACATGAAATTGGATTTGACATAATCAAATATGAGTCCTAAGGTCCCTCTCTCTGTTGGCAGAACCCCATGATTTAAGGAACAACTTCCTGATTTGAATCAATTGGCGGCTCCCTTGCAGAACTTGACTCCGACAAGCTTTGACGAGAATACTCAGCAAATAAATCTGGATGTAAGATTTGGAGTTTTGTGGCTTGTAACCAAACTGATTCTGAATTGGAATGATTTTCCATTGTACTCAAAACTTCTAGTATCCCACACGATAGGTAGTAACAAATTGATGGTCAAGGATGGATGCAATCTCATCTCGAGGATCGATGTTTTTAGGAATATGAAGAGTAGGTGCCTGCAATTCTTCTGTGGTTAGAATTGTGGGCAATTCAACTGTATCACCCTTAAACTCAGTAATATCATTGATATTAAAAACTGGACTTATACCAAAATCAGAGGGCAAGTCAATTACTTGCACATCTGCGCCCAATTTCTTGGTAACTCGAAAAGAACCTGCGAAACGTGCATGCAGCTTGGTAAAACTTCCTTGAGGAAATCGTTTTGGCCTTCAGCGAATAAGAACCATATCACCAACGTGAATTGCCTGTCTTTTCGCCTTATATTTGCAAAAGCCGCATCTGATTATGTACTAAGGGAAAACCACCGCTTGACTTATTCTTGAACATCCTAAAAGGATTTCATGAATGATTTGGTGAATAACTTAATAATCTTCATTACAATAGTATTGTCTATATATAATACAGAACATGTGACTATGTAAGGAAAGCTAGTAAAGGAATATACATGGCTGCAGCTATTTAGGAAACATAATAAAACAGAGATGCTAAACATAGAAGGAGATCACTGATGAGCTGAATTCATGGTATTTTCCTTATAAGACCCCTCAAAATGAAGGTTCCATCAGCAACGTGGATTTTGTCATGTAATAGAGTGAAACGAGACCTGGCGAGAGGCTTGGTTAGTAAATCCACAAGGTCATCTGTGTGAACATGAGCAACACGCAGTTGGCCACGATAAACAAAGTTGCAGACAAAGTGAAGGTCAATAGCGATGTGCTTCATTCGGGAATGAAAAATAGGATTGAGGCTAAGTTGAGTAGCACCAACATTATCACAGATTAGGAGAGGAGACAGTAGTGGAACCAATATGAGCAACATGCGAACCTGTACCATCACCAAGAACCACCTCATCCTGGCCATCATACTCAGAGTGAATGGAGAGATTAGCCAAGTCAGACGTGATATAGTGAGAGGCAGTGGAGTCAAGAAGCCATTTGGCTTTTGATGGAGCCGAAAAAGTAGTGTAATTGGGAGTGGGTGAAGACTGCAGTTTGATATAGTTCTTGGCAGTGTGACCAGGACGGTCACATATTTGGCACACAATAAAGGGCCGCTTGGGAGGACCTGTGTTTGAGAAATTCTGTTTGAAACGATTCTTATTGTTTCTGAAACATGGATTAGAGGACCTCCGTTGAGAGGTGTTTGCAGTGACAACCAGTGTTGAAGAAGAGTGGCCATCCATGCGTTTAAGATATTGTTCATGACCAATTAACAGGTCATGTAATTCTGCAAAGGATAAGGCAGTTTCCTCGTGCGTATGGGTGCCACCATATCTCTAAACTCAGAGCCAAGTCCATTAAGCACATATAATGTCAAATCATCATCTGAAATGGGTGCAGCAATCAAAGAGAGTTCGTCTGCAGTTACCTTGACTGCATGAAGAAACTCAGACACCGTGCGAGAGCCCCTTTGCATAAGGGTAATGTCTTCTTTCAACTACATAATTCTAGCCCGAGATTTGCTAGCAAACAAGCGGGCAAGATGTTGCCAAGCATCACGGCTTGTTGTGGTCATAGAAATAAGGGACATAACTGCTTCAGAATCAGAAGCAAAAATAGCATTCAACAACAATTGGTCTTGTCTATTCTAGTGTGGATGGAGTGCCACAGCAGAGGCAGAAGAGTGTGCATCATGTGTGGGAGGGCATTGAAGAGTGCCATCCAGATATTTCATTAGATCATATCCAATGAGAATGGTGAAAAAAATTGCACGTCAGGAAGGATAATTTGAGGATGTGAGTTTGTATGGTAATTGACTGGAGATGTTGATAGTAATGAGAGGGAATGAAGATGCAACAGACTCTGAGAGAGAAGTAGGGTTGCTATCGGTTGCCATGAAGATAAAGAATGTTTCTAACCTCGTGAGAGAAGAAGGCTCTGATACCATAAAAGGATTTCATGAATGATTTGGTGAATAACTTAATAATCTTCATTACAATAGTATTGTCTATATATAATACAGAACATGTGACTATGTAAGGAAAGCTAGTAAAGGAATATACACGGCTGCAGCTATTTAGGAAACATAATAAAACAGAGATGCTAAACATAGAAGGAGATCACTGATAAGCTGAAGTCATGGTATTTTCCTTATACATCCCTTATATAGCTAGAAAAATCTAGGTCGGCCTTACTAGGCCTAGGAGGCAATGGTAATGAATTGAGATCGAGGGGAGTGTGAGGTGGAAATCCATAGACCACTTCAAAAGGAATGCACCCTATTGATCTGCTGACAAAATTGTTGAAGGAACATTCTGTCTGGGGAAGTGCTTGATCCCGACGTGTGATATGATCCGCAACAATTCAACGTAATAAATTTCCCAAACTCCGGTTGGTCACTTTAAGTGTGACTGTCTTTTTAGGGGTGGGAGGCATTTGAAAATAACAACTTTGTCTCCATCTTCACCCATAATGATTTCCAGAAATAACTCACAAATTTTACATCCCTGTCAAACTTAATAGAGGTTGGAACATCTTATAATCGGATCGCCACCAGCAAAAATAGAGCAACAACCTTTGAAGCATCATATGTCTACAACAAGGAATGAAATGAGACATTTTTTAGAAACAATCGACAACCACCATAATTGAATCATGTTGCCGAAAAAGTCTTAGACAACCCTTGAGTAAAATCCATACTTAAATGTTGCCAAGGCTTATCCCAAATTGGGAGAGGAGTATAGTGTCCCACTTGTTGCTTAGTTCCTTTGTGTCAAAGGACCATCTCAGTCTAAAAGCTTAAACTGTTAGATGAGGTCTTAGAATATAATTTATACTATTCTCTAACACATCCCCTCAAGTGAAAGCCTTTTGGGCTTGAAACTTGCACATACCCATATTACTTGTGCTTAATTTTTATCAAATAAATAGAGATGGTGAGATTCGAACTCGTGACCGCTTGGTCATCAAGGCTCTGATACCATGTCAAAGAACCATCTCAACTCAAAAGCTTAAGCATTTAGATAAAATCCTAGGATATAAATTTATATTATTCTCTAACACTTTGTTTATCTAACAGATCGCACAACGGTCCACCACTTTGTGCACATCTTTACGCATTCGATACCAATAGAATCGATAAGCAACAATGACACGTTTTGTCATAGCCGAAATGCCCTGCTAACCCCTCACCATGAAGTTCTGTGATTACAAACTCACGAAAAGATCTACGAGGAAGGCATAGCCGAGTACCATAAAATAAATAACCATCCTTCAAAAAATGTTCACAACGAGATATGCTTGACTTGGTGGATAAATTATTCCATTTGATGCCAAAATCCACGTCTTCAGCATACTGCACTTTGATACTATCAAATCCTATAAAATTATATGAGAAGATATGTAGCAAGTGGGGTCTCCAGCTCAAGGCGTCTAACTTGTTTGAGAATATAGTTGCGGTTGTTTTTCAAAATGCTTTTCACGCCGAAATGTATTAAAATAATATATTTTTTTGTTTTTTAAAAATTATTTTTGATATTAGCGCATAAAAATATTCTAAAACATAAAAAATAAATTTTTAACAAAAAAATAAATTTTTTTGAAAACACGGATTGACCCACATTCCCAAACGCTCCTCCTGACTTATTCTTAATAACAAACTCAAACTGTTGCATGTAATCCATCCACCGAGCATGTCTAGCATTCAACTTACTATAGGAATTTAAATGCTTCAAGGAAGATGGTTAGTATAAAGAACAAATTCCCCATTCATCAATTAAAGACATCAAGGCTTGAGAGTTTGAATTAAAGCATAAAATTTCATGTCATTTACCAAATACCTTTGACGAGGGTCATTTAGCTTTTCATTGTAGAAAGCAATGGGATGACCATCTTGACTCTAAGACACCCCAATTCCCACATATGAAGTGTCATGCACAAACTACTTCAAAGACCTTAGAAAGATCTGGCAGTTTCAGAACCAATATTTGCCCCATTTTTTCTTTAATTTTAGCTAATGCTTTAGAGGCTGCTAGCTACACTCCAAAAGAAATTCTTGGCTTTCAAACACTCTGTGCCATTATCGTTTCCAAACCCTGAATAAATCGTTGAGAAAATATGGCCAGACATATTTTCAAAATTAAAAATTAAAATTTTTAAAGTTAATGAAATATATATCAAATCATCCTTAAGGATTTTTCGAACTTATAAATTCCAAGAAACGCAAAGGAAAATCAACACAAGTACTTTCTTAAACAATGCAAAAAAATATTTTCTTGTTTTCATAAATAAAATGCAATTTTATAAGGATTGAGTCCTATTCAACAAACAAAAATAATTTTTATATATTTTTAAA
>Ga0325414_1004867_pt1 | contig 14107 bp, 12 predicted proteins | sample PopdelMetagenome_8_FD_206183 | JGI IMG/M metagenome (GOLD analysis project Ga0325414, IMG submission 206183) | Populus deltoides microbial communities from Bellville, Georgia, United States - Leaf-PdKOR-R3 | ecosystem: Host-associated > Plants > Phyllosphere > Phylloplane/Leaf | place: USA...
AAAATATAAAAATAAATAAATTCTTAGAATACTTTGTTGTGTATTGTGTGATAGGTCTTCGTCTATGAACTCTATTTGATCGTCCCTTGGAATTCAATGACAAATTCATAACCTACCTCGGTACTTTAACGTAGCTATCTAGGGCTGTTTAACGTCTTCTTTATTCTTGAAACATAATGCAGTCCTTTTGCCTTCTTTAAAAATCAATGGAGGCAAGGTTTTGTAAATTAATCCAGGTTAATTAAGGTATTTTAAAAATAAAATAAATAAATAATTAATTAAGTTTTAACTAGATTGATCGAGTTATACATTAACATATTAAAATAATTAAATTAATTTTTTAATAATATCCGAATTAAGTTGGTCAGGAACTAAATTAACCTGCTACATTGGGTTTAATATTAATGCTTACATGTATGTTTTAACTATATGCATTCCATTTTAACTATATGCTAAAATCGACATGTATATATGGACAATATATAACATGGATAATTTATCACAGACAAAAATCAGTATATAAGCATTTTGATCCTACACATGAACTTAAGTAGAACTAAAACTTTATTTGATACTTTAGATTGATGATGCTGCATTATACTGACAATCACCATTTTCCTCGGCTAAATACACAGCCCTAGTTTTTTTTTTTTTTCTCTAGACAATGGGCACCAAAAGATTAGCTGCTAGTTTTACAATCGGTTGGAGCATCGGTGATCATCAAACTCTAAATCCCATAAACTGATCAATGTTAAATGATCTTTAAAAATCGTAAACTATATATTAACTCCTAATTTAAAACTTAAAAGGGATATATAACATGATTAAAATCATTATCAAATCTTGTTGCTCCGATTTTAAATTAAGAGGAGAGAAAATAATTACGTTAATTCAAGAAACATAACATGCATATATACCAATGAGTAAAATGCACCCCTCACCTTACTCCTCCAAGATAGCACTCATTCTTGGAGTCAATCTAGTCGTTGATTTCCTTTCTCTGCCACCACTCTTCCCTCTTCTCTCCGTAACAAATCCTCCGCCATCACTGTGGGTGCCTGTCGCCACCATCGGACTAGTCTCATCACTAGGGCTCTTGCTACTCCACTCAATCGCGGGATCCACTTTCTTTATCCAACACCAACAAAATCCACCCCTAGTACCCATCTTCAGGGCCGAATTTGCCTTCACTGCCAAGGCAGCCATCTGTTCAGTGCTAAGAGGATTGTTTAACCAACTTGATGGCAACGCGAAGTAAAGACGGCCTAACTGAAGATGTTCGTTTTCATTGATCGCTGAAACATATTCATCAAATTCCATGTCGTCTGCTTTGCATACAAAACACTTAGGGTTTCTTTGTACTATCTGCGAAACCCTGATTGAGTATGAAAATTCTTCGAGTTCGCCATCTTCAAAGATCAGCTTTGCAGTGACCACTGAGGTGGATTCACATGAATTACAAGTATTTCCCATCAGTTTTTTTCTTTCTTGTATTGAGTTCAATTCATGGACGTTGTTCTAGGCGTGAGGGTCAAAGATATAAGTATGCTTGATTAGGAGACGACCGAGTTTATCTGGGGAATTAAGTAATAAATATAATCGTAATCATAGTGACTGCTTATGAATCCAAAAAGGGTGGCTGACAAATTAATCCATTTGTTAATTATTTTAATCAGATATCATTTGGTATCTTTTATTTATTCTTATCTTTTTGTAACTTTCCATTTGGATATTTCCTCCTAATTATAATTGCTTTGATCCGATCACTAAGCATGTGTTGAACTTTTTGTGAAAGTAACACCTTATCCTCTTAAGTTCATTTCACTCTGTTCGAACTCAAGGAGCAGGAGTAGCTTTGGTGGTGATGATAAAAAAAATATCCCTTCACCTTAAATTCAATATTTTAGAAAGATTACTCTCTAAAATACACAAAAACGAGATACAACACTACCAAAAAATCGACGAACATTGACGGAATTTTTTTGTTGGTAATTTTTACCGGCGGACACAATTCCGTCTCTAATTTTGTTGGTATATACCGACAAACCTTTTCTGTCGGTAATAATTACCGACGACATAGAATCTGTCGGCAATACGATCGATATATACCGACGGACATATTCCTTCGGTATATACCGACCGTATTGCCGACGGAATATATAGATTTTTGAAAAGTTGTAACGGTGTGATGACGTGGATTTTTTTCAGATGATTTTACCGATGGAATGACCAAGGGATTCAAACCGAGATCTCCGTATAGTGACGTGGAATAGTCACCGGCGGACTTACCGACGGGACGTGTCCGTCGGTGATTCTATCGATAAAAGCCAATATATACCCACTCTGCCGACTCTCTCTTCCTCTATTTCTCCTTCTTATTTCCCATCCCAACTCTACCCCTCTTCTCAACACAAGCACTCAAGTTTCTTATACTTTTATACGTGGTCACAACATCTGTTCTCCGAGCAATTTATTGTGGATTTTATCATTTTTAGTAAGTAAATCTATCCTTTTTAGTTTTAACATTTAAATGTCAATTTTATTATTTTTATTGTTTTTTTAGTATATGATTTTGGTAACGTATGTACTTGTTTGATTGTTATTTGTCAAAGAAACTTGTAGTATGAATGTATAATTTTGTAGTTGTTATAGTTTGTTTTAGATTTTGTCAAATTGTATTTGTTTGTAAATTGTTGAAACTTTGTTTGAATTACACCGAATTTGATGTGTTGTGATGAAATAAATAATAGCTTGTTTGACGGGTTCGTTTTAATTTTTATCAATTCTATTGTGGAGTTGTGATTTCCATAAATTTGTATATGTATAAATTTGTATGGACGTTGATAATTGATAATTGAGTCATTTAATATAAGTGTTTTTTTAGTTTGTTGGGTAATGTCGAGGCAAACAAATATTTTTGCAAATTTATTTACGTAACATAGTTAATTAATACATGTTGTTGTCATAATTTTATAGAGGTTCGATAGAAGTCATGGATAATCGTTCATGGATGTATCGGGACTCACCCCAAGGATTGCGGAGGATGAATTATTGTAACGGGGTTCAGGGTTTTATTAATTTCGCAACATCTATTCCGATGAATTTTACTGATAGCGGTATTAGGTGTCCACGCAAGAAGTGTAAAAATAAAAAGTTTTTGCATCAAGATGTTGTAACAATGCATCTTCTAACCAAATGGTTCATGGAGGATTACCTGTGTTGGTACACACACGGAGAACTATTTGTTCCAAATGAGAGCATGGTAGAAAGGGTGGTTGGGTCAACTTTAATGCTAGCAATGTGCATGAAGTTGTAAATGACAACAATAATCCTTACAGGAATATGGTTATGAATGCAATGAGAATGAATGAAGGTAATGTCAGTCAATGTCCAATCATAGAAGAAGAACCTAATGCAGATACAACAAGGTTTTTTGATCTGTTAAAAGATTCTGACGAAGCATTTTGGGATGGCTGCACGAACCACAGTAAATTATCGGCTGTAGCATAGATCACGGGTTGAGTGAGGCTGGTTATGACAAAAAAATTCAGTAGGAATCGGACCTGAGACAGGGAAGTCCCTAGGAGAAGGTCACTCAGTCACTTTCCGGGCTCTCCTGATTCTTGGAAAGGTAGCTTTTCAGTAATTAAGACAAGAGTCGATTCAAAGGCTACCGTCACTATAATTAGAAAGATTCAAAAGGGGAAGAAAGATAGCTCGTTGCTTTTTTGGTGGGATTGGGTCTATCCGTTAAAGTCAGAGGCATTTTACTTGAAGAGAACAGGCTGAAAGAGAACTTCTATGCTGCAAATTCCATGATGAAACCCCTCGGTTTAGGATACCAGAAAATTAACATGTGCCCTAACTTCTGCATGTTATACTTCCTTTAAAATGTTGAGCTGACCAAGTGCATGTCATGTGGGCATTCCCGTTACAAACCCAGAACTGGCAGGGGAAAGACACTTATGGCATATAAAAAACTTAGATACTTCCCAAGCACACCTAGATTGCAGAGGTTATTCATGTCATAAAGGACTGCTGAGCACATGACATAGCACCAATCACATCATGCGGTTGATGGAGTGATGGTGCATCCTTCTGATGACGAAGCATGGAAACACTTTAATAGTATGTATCCTCACGTTTCAGCTGAATCAAGGAACGTGTGTCTAAGGTTGTGTACAGGCGGATTCAACCCATTCAGGTCATTTGCTACTCCTTGTTCTTGTTAGCCGGTCATACTGACCGTTTATAACTTGCCACCGGGGATGTGTATGAGGCCAGAGTTCATGTTTTTATCTATGGTCATACTAAGTCTGAGTAGTCCAGGGCGGAATATAGATGTTTATCTTTGACCATTGATTGATGAGTTGACGCAGTTGTGGTCCTCTGGAGCTTTGACTTATGATATCTCAAGGAAACATAATTTTGTTATAAGAACGGCTTTGATGTGGATTATCAATGATTTCCTAGCTTATGGAATGGTTTCTGGTTGGAGCATGAATGAAAAACTAGCATGTTCATACTATATAGAAAACAACAAGGCATTCACGCTAACAAACGGGGTAAAGCTTCAATTTTTTACTGTCACCATCGTTTCTTACCACCGAATCACAGGTACAGAAAAAACAGAAATAATTTCTTTGTTGGCAGAATTGAAAAGGATGTTGCACCCCCGCGTCTTTCTGGTAAAGAATTACATGATATTGTATCAGAGTATGGTGACATTGTGTTTGGTCTCTAATTAGGTAAGCTAAAGTTTCTTGGTTTTGGTTTGACCCATAATTGGATAAAGCGAAATATCTTTTGGGAGCTTTCTTATTGGAAGACCAATCTTCTCCGCCATAACCTTAATGTCATGCACATTGAAAAAAACATGTTTGAGAACATTTTGAACATCATCATGGATGTGAAGGGGAAGACAAAGGACAACATCGAGGCTAGATTGATTTTAATGTTTGTATGTAACTGTAAAAATATGGAGTTGGTTTGTTATGGGTCAAACATGTTATTGTTGAAAAGTTACCTTTAAAATGAAAATTTTGTTAAATTTGAATTGTTATTGTTGAATTTACCTTTAAAATGTTAATTGAAATATAGAATTAAATTTAATTAGTTTATCTTAATTTTATTATATTATTGCTTGTTATGCTTTTTATTATTTTGATTAATTTTAATTGTTATTTATGAATTTGTATAGATTTTAGTTGAAAATATATAGATGTTGAATTTCTATAAATGAGGTTGTATATAAGATTTTGCAATATTTGTGTAATTATTCGTATAAATTTATGTAGATGTGTAGAATGAAAATTGGCTTGTGGATATTATCAATATTCATATGTATGAAAACTGTATGTAGTCTCTAATATAGGGGAGGTGCTGACGAATGTTTTTAAATAATTGAATTTAATTATTTAATTATTCATATAAATTTGTGTAGATGTGTAAAATGAAAATTTAATTATTTTATTGTTTGTATTGTAATAATTATTTAAAAATTTAGTCTCTTTAAATTGTTATTGTTGAATTTACCATGGAAATGGTAATTGGAAATGAAGAATTAAATTTCATTATTTTATCTCAATTTTATTCTATTATTGCTTGTTATGTTTTTTATTATTTCCATTAATTTTAATTGTCATTTATGCATTTCTATAGATGTTAGTTGAAAATATATAGATGTTAAATTTCTATAGATGTTAGGTTGTATATAAGATTTTCCAATGGAGTCAATTGGTTTGTGGTTATTGTAAGGATTTGCAGGTTTGAAAACTGTGAATAGTCTCCAGTATAAGAGAGGTGCTGCCGAATGTTTTTGAAATAATCGAAGTTAATTATGTAATTATTTATATAAATTTATGTAGATGTGTAGAATGAAATCAGCAAGATGTCGTCAATAGACGGTTGCAGCTAGTTCTTCTAGCAGAGAGGATGACTTATCTTTAGGTGCTGATCACGAGGAGGCACCTACCTCCAACTTATGATGCTGCCTCTTCTATCGCGGTTTCATAGCGCAGAGGGGGTGTGCCTTCACAGCAGGGTCAATTTACCTGCAAGTATCAGTCACAATAGAAGGATGACCTTTCAATGTCAGTTTGTTTAGGTTTTAGTTTTTTTTTACTTATAACATAATTTATGAATAACTAATTAATATTTTATTAATTTTATTTAATTTCAGGTTCACAAACATTGAGGCTGCCCAAACAATAAATTGGCGTTTAAATCATCGATAGAGATTCTATTATTTCAATGGAGTCAGGTTTGCAGACATCCTGAGTGGAGACCTAATATTGATGCATGGTTTCGACGATTTTAGGTAGGTGTTAACTTCAAATTTCTAGCTTATTTTTAATAAATTATTTTTATAATTTTATATCTTGTACCATTTTTATTTTAAATGAATTATTTATACATAACACAAATTTAAGAGGGATAGCATGAACAACAATGTTGTGAGGAAGGTATGGGAGAATTACGCGGCAACTAGGTGACAACGAAAATAATATAATTTTTTGTTCTAAATTCTAATTTGTTACTATGGAAGTAGGTTGTGGATTTTTGGTATGACACAAAAAAAAGCAAAAAGATATACAAGAGATAACGGTCTAGAAGGCAGGAATGAGGTGGTGGTTTGGTGGGAATTCAAACCGCCATTCATCTCGAGGGATATATGGATGCAATATATTGAGCACGTGCAATCTAAGGGGTTCACATGACGCTTACAGTCTGGTGCCGACAACTGGAACCGGTAAATTCTTGGTTCGGTTACCACGCACATCGGTGGCTCTGTCCCGTTCAGTGCACATGCAAAGCGGATGGTAAGATTAATTTAAATGAAATATATCATTAATTAATTTGTTGTTGCTTATAAATATATTTAACTTGCAACCTTTTTTTCCTTACAGGCTACGTCTCTTGGACGTGAGCCGAGCCCAATGGAGATGTTTGGAGAAATGCACGTGTGAAGTCAAGACCTCCAAAGGGGGTGCAATAGTTCATGGACAACCGTGCTCAACACTTCATGGTATGTTCGTTCAATCATTTTATTTTGTAAGTTATTATTTTCTTGAATTGAATATGTTGATTTTTAAAAAAAAATTTCTGGAGACCTATAATAGCCGGTTGAGAGAGAGATATGGGGATGATCCTTAGACCCATCCGGATTTGTGGATAGAGGTAAAATCGTCTGGTGGATCTGATAAAAATCAGGTCTATGGGTTCTCCAACACTACGGGCGAAAACTTGTGGATGACCGGTAGTGTCTCAACCATTGGGAGCTCTCCATCAGTATCGAGCACCCATTCTGAAAAGTTCGTGGCCTTGAAACAACAATATGAACGACTCTCGACAGATTATGATCAGCTTTGTCAAATGGTCATGGACATTAGATAGAGGATGGATGATGATATATTTGCAGCCCCTTTTTGGTTGTACGGTCCCGCGAACAACTAGCCTCCTCCTCCTCCTCCTCCAGCTCCGTTGTTAATCTAGTTTAATTTTGTTTTTGAAACACATGAAATTTGTAATGAATATTTGGATGAATATTATTTAACATTATTTTTATATTTTTAATGTTTAATACAATTTTATTTGGTTAATTAGTTTTATGTTACTATTAATAAATCACTTTTTTAAAATAATTTTAAATCAATATCGACGACCTTACAGATGGAACCGAGTCGTCAGTATTTTACCGAGAGTTGTAAAAAATTACCACCTATGCCACAATCACCGACAAATATATTTCGTTGGTGTTTACTGTTGATATTACCGACGAATATATCCGTCAGTATTGTACAGAGAGTTCTGAAATATTTATTGCCCATGCCACAATCATCGACGGCCAGTTCGTCGGTGATTTACCATTGGAAATACAAACAAAATAAGTTCGCTGGTAAAGTTCTCGCAAGAAATTTTTTTTGGCATGCTTCCCTCGTCTATAAGACCATTAGTGTTTGGTTTTTTTTATTTTTGATAGAATTAGCGACGAAAAGGGAAATTACCGATGATCAATATTCCGACGGACGAATTCCGTTGGTGATGTCGTCGATAAAAATGTTACCGATGAATTGTGTGTCTTACACTGACAGAATGCATCCATTGGTAAAACTGTTTAATGGTGTAGTGCAATGCCTTTTACTATTTTTTTTTTAAAACCCTCTATTTAAGGAATGCTCCTCCAATTTAGACTAACACTTCTATTTGTTTGAGACAAAACCATGCCCGTTTGATTTCCCTAAACCTAACAAAATAAAGAATTCCTATGTATACTTTTCTCTAAACTAGAATTAATGAGATTTGCTGAAAAATCAAGCATTAAAATTGTAAGCTAGTTCTACATGATTTAAGACCTCTTTGAGAAATATGTAGGGTGAATCAAAAAATTAGGGTAAAAGTTGGGTTCAGTCTTCTTCTATCGAGAGACGGGCTTCTATCTTTAGCCTCAGATTTAGTTCTTGAGTTTGTTATTCATGCACTAGTTCTGTCATAGATAATTAAAAATCTTTTGACTTACACTCTTAGAGCGTGTTAATTTTTGCAGTTAAATACACTTTTCAAATTGTTTTTTGAATGATTTTGATGTATTTAATATAAAATATATATTAATTTAATATATTTTAAATTAAAAATATTACGGTTGGCCGACCTTACAAACAATGCCTTACTCTTACACCAATCCAGCCTACAACTTTAAGCTTGGTTTTGTCTTGTTTCGGGCCTGTAGTGGCCTATTTAGAGGTCCAACGTTGAAATCAGGCTAACTGATATCTAGAATCAAGGAGCATTCTTAAGACAAGTTAATTGCTTGCCTCAATCTTAAGCTTGGTTTTCTCTTGTTATTCAAACAAGACATGTAAAATCTTTATTGGCAGACCTGTAATTATATTCTATTTCATTGCCAACTCGAGAATTCACTAAGCTTGATCGCCTCAGCATTTTTGTCAAGTGTTTTTCAATTTCTCAACGTTAAATATATAAAAATAAACAAAAGAAATAGCTCTTTACAAAGATATATAAAGATGAGACAGAATTTAATCACATAATGAGAGACACATGGAACCTTTTGTTAGTAAATGATATATATATAGAGCTTTAATTTAAAGAACAAGGAATAGAGAATAGAACAGAAGTATAAAAATAAAAAATAAGGAGCAGAAACAAAATGGTCTAAGGTTATTATCATCCCTCAAGTTTTATTTATAAAAGAAATCAAACATTACAGAAGATAAAATCAAAAAACAACCATCATCTCCTTTATCTAAGGAGATATATATAACTAACTCGACTTATCCTAAATAAGTTTAAATCTAAGGATTCAAATGACACTGCTGATAAATAATAAAATAAACATTGCAGAATATACTTTAGCTTTAGAGTCATCATTTCAACACTCCTCTTTGGTTCCAAAGCTGCACATTCCTATCCTCTCCCTTAGAGCTTCAAACCTGTCTTTAGCTAAAGGCTTGATAAACAAGTTTGCTAATTGTTCTTTTGTAGTGTAGTAGATTAACTTTAATTCTCTTTCTTGCTAGAACTGTTTAATAGCATAGAACTTGATCTTCATATACTTTGTCCTGTCATGAAAAACAAAATCTTTTGAAATAGCTATTACTGATGTGTTATCACAGAATAATTCAGTGGGACTTCGTTGATCAAAGTCCATATCATTTACCAATTTCATTAGCCATATCAATTGTTTTGCTACCATATATGTTGCTATATATTCTGCCTCTGCAGTGAAATGTGCAACCACTGATTGCTTCTTTGAGTTCCAATAGAAAATGCTTTCTCCTATAGCAAAGCAATAGTCTAAGGTGCTCATCATTTCTTCATCATTTCTAACTCAATCACTATTAGAAAAACCAACAAGTTTAATAGAACTAGATTTCATAAAATGCATGCCAAACTCTAAAGTACCTTTCAGATATCTCAGAACTCTCTTGGCTGCAACAAAATGAATTTGACTTGGACCCTGCATAAACCTAGAAAGGTAATTGACAACAAACACAATGTCCGGATGTATATCAATTAAATACAACAAGTTTCCAACTAGTCTTCTATAGGCTTTACCATCAGTTTTGGGTGCTTCATCCTTCTTCATTAGCTTTTGTCCCAGTACCATAAGTGTACTTACTAGTTTATAATTTTCCATTGCAAATTTATTTAGTAGCTTTATAGTAAACCTTTTTTGACATAGAAAATAACCTTGCTCAGACCAAGTTATTTTCATGCCTACGAAGTATGACAACAAACCAAGTTCATTCATCTCAAACTTATCCTTCATGTTGGTTTTAAACTCCTATACTAGTTGCTCCTTATCTCCTCCAATCAATAAATCATCTACATACACTAACACGATCAAAATATGTTTATCAACATTCTTCATATACAAAGTTACTTTATTCATGCTTCTTTCAAAGCCTAAACTCAATAGATAACTATCCAATTTACTATACCAGGCTATAGGAGCCTGTTTAAGTCCATACAAAGCCTTATTTAGTAGATATATTTTGTTTGATGTAATCTCCTTTTCAAAGCCATCAGGTTGTTCAACATATATTTCTTCATTTAGAACATCATTTAAAAATATAGATTTGACATCCAATTGAAAAATATACCTACCATTTTGTGCTGCTAAAGCAAGTAAGAGCTTTATTGTATCAAGCCTGGATACTGGAGCAAATGTGTCAGTGAATTCAATACCTAGTTCTTATGCATACCCTTTTTACTACAAGTCTTACTTTATGCTTGTTGATATTCCCATCTATATTAAATTTGGTTTTGAAGATCCACTTCACGCCTATTACTTTCTTGTGAACTGATCTGTCTTCCAGCATTCATGTTTCATTCTTTTCTATCATTGTGAGCTCTTCCTTCATTATAATTATCCATACTTTTGAGTTAATTACTTCTTCAAAATCTATTGCTTCTACTTCAGCAACATTTCACCTGCTGTAAATATCAATTAAGGACTTTTCCCCCTTTACTGGTTTGTCATCGACAACATCATTATATTCTGCAACATCTAGTTCAATTCATTGCTCCTGTTTTGTCCCATCAATTGATGTAGTTTCCCAGTTTCATGTAATATTTTCTGCAATTTTTATATCTTTAGCAATCATAACTTTATTAATTTCAGATCATAGATTTTATAGGCCTTAGATTTAGTGTTATAGCCTATAAGAATTTCTATATTAGTCTTTTGATCAAGTTTTCTCCCTGTAGCTTCAGGTTTCAAGACATAACAAGGGTTGCCATACACTTTTAAATGATCAATGCTAGGTTTAAAATCATACAAGATTTTATAAGGAGTTATATCTCTCAAAACTCTTGTGGCCATATGATTTAACAGGTAGGATGATATGTTTATTGCCTCTGCCCAGAATTTTAATGGCATTTTCTTCTCATATAGCAAACATCTTGCCATTTCCATCAACGTTCAGTTTCTACTCTCACTGACTCCATTTTGTTGTGGAGTGTAAGGCACTATTAGCTGATGTTTGATCCTCTCTTTTACCAAGTATCCCTCAAATTGTCAAGAGGTATAATCACCTCCATTGTCAAACCTCAATATCTTCAGTTTGTTTCATGTTTCTAGTTCAATTGTTGCTTTAAACTTTATAAACTCATCAAACACATCGGTTTTAGATTTAAGAAAAATAAACCCAACAGAACCTATTATAGTCATCAACAAATAGAAGAAATTATTTTGAACCATTTAAAGATTCATTATGTATCGGGCCACACACGTTTGTGTGCATTAGCTGGAGCTTTAACGATGCTCTAAATGCAATGTCAGGAAAAACAACTCTAGTATGATTTTCTAATTGACAAGCTTCACAAATATCATCTTGTTCTTGTATATCTGGTAAACCATAGGTCATCTGTAGATCAACCATCCTTTTTAAAGTTGCATAATTGAAATGCCCCAATCATTTGTGTCAAAGAACAGAATCAATATAGACACAAATGTTAGAACTCGAACAAACTTCTTTCCAATCAACATTAAGACTTTTATTCACCATTTTAGTTGAGAGCAATAATATTCTTTTTTTCTCTCTCTCTAATGTCACACACTCCATCATTAAAAGATAATGAGTAGTCAGATTTAAGTAATTGTCTCACACTCACTAAATTCTGATTAATCTTAGGTACATAAAGCATATTTTTTAGAGTTTTTGTACCTGACATTGTTTCAACTTTAATCACACCTTTTCCTTTAACCTTCACATATTCTCCATTGCCAACTTTGACTTTGGACAAGAAGTTTGTGTCAAAATCCTTGAATAATCTCAAATCTGCAGTCATGTGATTAGTGCAACTACTATCAATAAGTCGATGAATTGTTTACCTCTGTTGTGTTGCACATCTGTTCTAATATAGCCATGAATAAATGATCTTCCTTGGCTTTTGAAGTTTCTGCAATATAAGTTTGTTTCACTGCTTTTGGTTTGTTTTTGCAGAACCTTTGGATGTGACTAAATTGCTTGCAAGTTCTGCATTGTGCATTCTTAAGCCAACATCAAGTTTCTAGATGATTTGTTTTCTAACAAAATTTGCTAGGAGAGAAGTGCTCTCTTCTTTCTTTCCCTCTAGTAATGTTGTTCTGACGCTAGTTATTTGATTGCCAACTTTTTCTTTTTTCTCTTTTTCCTTCTTAATTGTTCCTGTAAAAATTATTAGCCCGACTCTTCTCTTTGAAAACTACAACAAGAGCTCCTTCACTTGTTCCTTCTTATCTGTAGGCTTACCTCTACTCTACTGCTTGTAATGCATTAACCAATTCTTAAAAACTCATTTCTGAAAAATATTTTAGATCTTCTAGAGAGCAAATCTTATGCTCAAATTTCTTTGGTAGACTTACCAGAACCTTCTGCACTACTCTTGAATCTGGAAAGTCTTCCCCTAAAAGTCTCACTTGATTCACAAGTTTTGAAATTTGAGAAGAGAAGTTTTTTATAGTATCAGTTTCATTCATCTTCAGTCCTTCAAACTGTCTTTTGAGATTCAAGACTTGCATCTTTCTTGACTTCTCATCTCCATGAAATTTTGCTTTTAGTTTATCCCACGTTTCTTTGGCAGATTTACAAGCCATAATTTTGATGAAGATTTCTTCACTCACAGCATTATGAGGATAGGTAAAAGCTTTGAATCGCTTTGTCTTTTCTTCATTAAAAAACTTTATATGTGCGATCGTAGAATTGTTTTCTAATGGAGTTGGTTGCTTATCACTCTCCAATATCTTCTACAAGTCAAAAGCTTTAAGATAAATTTTCATTTTAACAGCCCACACACCATAATTCTGCGCTGTGAACACTAGTGTTTTTGCTGGAAAATTTACAGAATCCACTGCTTTAAAAAACTCATTTAATCTCTCGTGTTTCACTGCCTAGTCCCTTCAAAGATAAATGCTTTGATCCCTTCTAAGATCAAGAAAACGGTCTGATACCAAATGTTAGTATATGATATATGTACAGCTTTAATTTAAAGAACAAGAAATAGAGAACAGGGAACAAAAGAATAGAGGTGGAAAAATAAAGAACAAGGAGTAGAAATAAAATGGTTTAAGGGTACTCTCATCCCTCTAGTTTTATTTATTGAAGAAATCAAACACTACAGAAGATAAAAATAAAAAAAAACAGCCATCATCTCCTTTATCTAAGGAGATATATATATATATAATTAACTAGACTTAGATAAGTTTAAATTTAAGGATTCAAATGACATTTGCATTTGCTGATAAAAAAAAAAAAAAAAAACATTGCAGAATAAATTTTAGCTTTCGTGCCATCATTGCAACACCTTTATCCATGTTACCAATCTTCAACATTCTCTACAAAGATAGAAGGAAAAACATCATAATCTAAGCACGCAGCACGCTCTACCAAGCTTTTGAAATCATAGAACCAATCACCCCTGCTATAAGAGTTGTTGGATCACCTAGCACAGCCGATATAACAAACTGCAGGGCTAGTCCAGCCATTTCCCAACCTATCTTGGCCTTACTTTTTCTCTTGTTATGAATAAGGAGTGTATTTTTCAAGCTAGGAATCCTCGTATGAAATTTCCTAGCACTCTTTTCACCTATGTACCCTTGCCAATT
>Ga0325414_1004868_pt1 | contig 14104 bp, 7 predicted proteins | sample PopdelMetagenome_8_FD_206183 | JGI IMG/M metagenome (GOLD analysis project Ga0325414, IMG submission 206183) | Populus deltoides microbial communities from Bellville, Georgia, United States - Leaf-PdKOR-R3 | ecosystem: Host-associated > Plants > Phyllosphere > Phylloplane/Leaf | place: USA...
TTTTTTGCAATAATTGTGTTTAAAATTAATTATCATTTAAATGCACTATATTTTTGTGATTATTTATATTCAGTTTTTTATTAAATTATTTTGTGTAAATGAAATATTACTCATTAAAGAAATACTATTATTGTGTAATAGTATCTAATAAAGTAGTGTTTGCTCTTTATTCTTGTTATTTATGGATCTTATCTCTGGTCTTTGTCTATATATACTTGAACTGGTGCAAAGACAGATCACTAGAAATTTATTAGTAGATGTGCCATGATTATAACTCAAAAAATGAGTAAAAAAAAGTTGGATTGAATTAGATATGTTAGTATATTTTTTAGGGAGGGGGTCGACACAAATGCATGACTACTATGAACAATTACAAATTTAAGCACAAATCAGAAGATTTTAGAACTTCCAAGGTGCCAAAGCACTAGAACATAAAATATGTAGCTTTGCGGTAATCATTTTGTAGCCTCGAGATGATAATATAGAGATCAAATCTATTTACAAACTAAGCTAAATATCCAAGGATAATCTAAGCACGGCATAAAGATAATAATAGATTTTAGTATATATAGAAAGTAATAAACCAACGCACCAAGTTATTTCTCATAAACTAAATTAAACTAGAAATTAAATCCCACACATACACTCTATAATGTTTAATATAAACTGAATTGAATTACAAGGGAAAAAACTCGAATTGAACTTTATTAGTGAAAAGGGATTCAGAATTTTTTATTTACACTTTTGTTTTGTGTATATATTTTGCTCACTTCCTTTATTTTTTTATGAACAATGCTTTCATACATGCTTCTAAACACTTTTTATCTAACATGTATATCATTATCTCAATGGTAGACATGTCTTTGCAGTAAAACACTTCAATTATTATTATATATAAAAAAAATGTTCCTTGAATGCCTATCATGAGACTCGGTTGGAATTCACTAATCATTAAAGCATCTAGCAATGCGTTGTCATTGGTTATTTATAATACTTTTGTCAGAAGAAATTATGACAAATTATTAGCTCAGATTATTCTTCTTCTTCTTCCCTTTTTTTCCCCCCTACTATCACATATATGGTAGCTATGATAACAATGAAACACATGGTATTGAACCGTAAATTCGGTTGAGAATTGAGGGCTGTGACTTTCTCCCCTTGCATGTAAAAGCAAAATTCTTGAACCCCTTTTGTTTGGACTCTATGATTATCTTGGATTCTCTTCTCAGTAGAAAAAAGATCAAAGATCTAGTACAAACGCATAGAAGGAGTTACAGGAAGAGGCAGAAATGAGAGGAGCTGCAAAGTGGGGCTGCCATAAAAGTAGTATAAATGAAAAAGAAGTGAAAGAAAGAGAGCAAAGCAGAGGGAATGAAAGAAAAAGTGGAGTGTCTTTACGTTACACTAATGCTAGCTCGTGCACACCCTTTTCTTTCTTTCTTTCTCTTTGCACTCTTGAAGAGGAAGGGAAGGGGGACCCACCATCTCTTTCTCGAAGGAATATACAGTGTATGGTCTTTGTCACACCCGGCATGCTGTGCTCATCTCCATTTTCTAGGGTTTTACACTCTTCATTGATTCCCTTGCCCGCTCTCCACGCCCATATCCCATCCCCACTTCTTTATTTTTCTCCAATTAAAACACTATCTTTTTCTTGTTTTTTTTATACTAAGTTGATGTTAACTACCAAAGTGAGTGTATTTATTTTTCTTCAGAAAATTTATTATGTGTTAGTGAACAACCAAAAGGAGCACTTTAGAGTACTTGTTAATTTTGATTTGTTTCTCATGCCTTATAATTGCACGATATTCATATTAGACTATAGAGGCCACTAGGAATCTCTCACTTCTTTAATTTCTTTCAATGGGGCAAAGGCAAAACAGATGATACATCACTATAGTTTGCAGCACTTCTACTTCTATATTATTATGATTATTTTTTGATAATCTTTTGCTTTTATATTAAGGCTGAAAAAATTAATGTTTTCGTGATCCAAATTCTAATCTCCCATACATCTTTTTAAACGTGAAAAATATATATATTTATATTGGACCTTATACATGATATATGCACTGTGCCCGTTAATTCAGAAATGATGATGTTTTGGTGTGCTATAATAGCCTTTGCGTTTCTTATTTCGGCAACTAAGCTGCAGTGTTGTCTTAGCTACCATTTTTCACTGTGAAAAAGGGCCTTCTTCTTTGAATGATACTCGTCTTCTGCTACCATTTCACTGTGAAAGGAAAGACATGGATGCTGGCTAGAATAAAAGGATTTATTGGATAGGATCATGGACATGTATTTTGGCTAGTATATCATCTCTAATTTGAGTACAACAATTATGAGATATGATTATGCTTTCATTCCTTGTAAAACTTCATCTTTCTCTATATAAATAGTTATACAAATATGTAGAATAGACACATCAAGAATGTAGATATCTTTCCTCTTTTTTTGAAAATTATCATCTATATATATATATATATATATATCATTTTGAGGGTTCGTGACAGTTAAAAGCTATTGCGGATATGGTATACTTCATCCATCTTCGTCAAGCATTCTTTTGTTGTCCAAGCTACTTGGACTCCACTACTCATTTCATACTTTAGTTTAATATCTATTAGACTACTAGGTGTGATCTATCATTTCTCTTGGCTTGTTAGTAACATGGATCTCGAAAAATCTAATGCTTTGTTTGTTAAGTTTAATGAGAAAAATTATGCACTTTGAAAATTTATTTTTCAAACGTTTATTGAGAGCAAGAATCTCTCTAGATTCCTTAATGGATCCATGCCAGAAGTGACCAGTGATAAGGAGAAAAATCAATAAAAAACAAAAAATACTCAGGTTATTACTTGGATATTGAATTCTGTGGATCAATATATTATCTTAAGCCTAAGACCTTTTAAGACAGTTAGTGATATATGAAAACATCTTTTAAAAATTTGTTGTCAAACTAATCAATCTACGAAGTTTGATATAGAATCTGAGATTTCTAAAATCAATCAGGAGGATAAAGATATTAAGAGCTTTTATGTTGAGCTCAAGAAGTTATGGCACACCATATGATGTCTGTGTTGAAAGTAAACCATATTTTAGATTCTGAAAAAATTCAGAAATAATCGACCGGTTTAGTCGGCAGAATACAATTCCTATTTAGATTATGATTTCTTTGTATTAGTTTAATTTCTTGATTATCTAGGACTTTATGCCTATAAAAGGCTTGTAATTCAACATCATTAATAAGGCAAAAAAGAGAAAGAATAGCTAAGAAAGCTTAGAGAGAAACACTTAATAAAAATATACCTTCATCTCAATCTTCTTCTTATTCTTGAGTTCTTGACCTTGTATTGTTGTGTTGATTTTATACCAGACTTGCCTTACTTTCAACAAGTGGTATCAGAGCTTAGGTTTGATTATTTGACATGGCCAATCCAAAATTCCTACTTCATTGTCCTAGGTTGATAAAAGACAACTATGAAACTTGATATATTTAAGTAAAAGCTTGGTTAGGTTCCCAAGATATATGAGAAACGATTGAAAAAGGCTTTGAGGAGCCTATAGATGGAGCAATGTTGACTTCCACCTAAAGGAAGGTCGTGCAAAAGGCATGAAATAAAGATCAACAAGCACTAATAATCATCCATCAATGTTTAAATGATGCCACTTTTGAAATGGTGGCTAACATAACCACCGCCAAACAAACATGAGAAGTTTTACAAGAATCAAATCAATAAGCTCACAATATGAGAAAGATATGACTTTAAAAAGTTACATATGCTTGAATCGAAAAATATTTCAAAATACTTTACAAGAGTATTGGCCATATATAATCAAATAAAAAGATACGGAGAGAAGATGAGAGAGACACGTGTGGTAGAGATGATCCTACGCTCATTGCAAAAGAAGTTCTATTATATGGTGGTTGCGATAGAGGAATCACAAAATATGGATGTTCTTTTAATATAAAGTCTCATGGGAAAACTACAAATCCATGAGGAAAAAGTCAATAAGATTTAAGAGGATGTGGGTGTATAAGCACTTTTTTCAAAGTAAGATGGTTCTAGATATTTTCAAGGGGGTAGAGGACACGGAGAAAATAGAGGAAGAGAAGCAAGAGGCAGATTTGAAAGAGGACGCTAAACAGCCTCAACAGGTCGACTATATGAAGCAACCCGGTCGACCAGTTACAATGATAATGGCAATCCGAGATCCGGGTTTAACAAATCAAAAGTTAAATGATGTAATTATTAAAGGCAGGTCATTATACTAGGGATTGATAGAGTCCAACCAAAAGGATTAAGGAGAATGCAAATCTTGTGATAGAAAAAGAGAAGGAAACCACTTTACTACTAATTAATGCATAATAAGAGAATGTAAGACAAATAGAACATGTTATATCTAGATAATAGACTCTACAACCATATATGTAGAGACAAAGACAAGTTCATGAAGTTTGATAAAGCAATTAGCATGGGATTAAGATAAAAGATCATACTTTGACATTACATGATACTAAAGGAGCTATGATTGCAAAGATAGTCATGACAAATAATAGAATGTTCATATTAAACATAGAGACAAATATGCCTAAATGCCTAAAGGAGATGTTAAAAGGTTTACCATCCATTATACATCCAAATTAGTTGTTTGAAGGATATTTAGTAGGCAAGCAATTTCATAAGAGCTTTTCAAAAAATTACATCAAGAGCAAGTCAACCCCTAAAAGAAGTCGATGTTTGTGGTCTTATCAAACCATGTTTATTTGGTAAAAAAATATATTTTTTACTTTTTATTGATGATTATAGTAGAAAAACTTAGGTATACTTCTTAAAAGAAAAATATAATGTATTTAATGACTTTAAGAAGTTTAGGGCATTAGTTGAATAGGATGAATATGGGGTGAATTTTGTTCTAATAATTTTAACGAGTTTTGTGAATATTATGGTATAAAGAGACTTCTAACGATGCCTAGATCCCCATAACAAAATGATGTGGTGAAAAGAAAGAATAAAAGCATTCTCAACATGGCAAGAAGCATGTTTCAAACCAAGAAGATGCCTAAAGAGTTTTGAGCTAAAGCTATGGATTATGCTATCTACTTGTCAAATAGATATCCTACTAAAAGCTTGGATAATATGACTCCACAAGAAACATGAAGTGTAAGAAAGCCAAGTGTTTCTCACTTGAAAGTTTTTGGGACCATTGACTATGTGCATGTATATAATCAAGTAAGGATCAAATTAGATGATAAGAGTAAAAAGATGATCTTTATGGGCTATGATAAAAAGAAAGGATACAAGCTTTACAACCCTAATGAAGGAAAAATGGTGATTGGTAGAGATGTCGAATTTAATGAAGAAGGAACACGAGATTGGAAGGTAGATGGTGAGAAATATAACTTCCTACCAGTTCTTAATGAAGAGGAGAAAAAATATGAAGATCATCAAGAACCTAGAGTTACACCCCGAACATATAGTTACACCCCCGTTTACACAAATGAGCTCAACTTCTCCTTTTTTTTTTTAGTGGAATCTCAAGTAGTGGCACTCGATCAAGAAAAATGATGAGCCTTGAGGACTTATATAAGGTAACTAATACTATTGATGATGTAACATTATATTGTCACCTTACTGTATGTGATCTTATAGTGTTTGAAACAACAATAAAAGATGAAAAATGAAGAATTGCTATGGATGAGGAGATTGCATCAATTGAGAAGAATAACACGTAAAGATTGGTTCTTAGACCAAATAGAAAGAGGTCAATAGGTGTTAAGTGGATCTACAAAGAAAAGAAGAATGCCAAAGAAGAGGTAGAGAGATACAAGGCAAAGTTAATGACAAAAGGCTATAGTCAAAAGCATGAGATTAACTATGATGAGGTTTTTGCTCCTATTACTAGATCAGAGACCATTTGATTAATTATTGCCATTGTTGCCTGTTGCCTAACATGGATGGAGAATCTATCAAATAGATGTCAAATCAATCTTTTTTCATGGTTTTCTTGAGGAGAAGGTCTACATTGAGTAACTTAAGAGTTATGAAATAAAGAAACATAAAGACAAGGTTTTAAAGTTGAATAAAGCCTTGTATGGATTGAAGCAAGCCTCAAGGGCTTAGTATAGTCGCATTGATATGAAAAACCTTAGACCGATCACTTACTTTTTTGGTTTTGAGGTTACTTACTTAATCAATGGATTGTCTCATCAACAAAATACACTGAAGACTTGATCAAGTTAGCTAACTTGATTGATAATAAGACATGTGCAAATCTAATGGAACTCAATCTAAAGTTAAAACATGATGATGAACAACCTATTTTTGATCGAAATTTATGCAAACATCTTGTAGGAAATCTTGTTTATTGTATTCTAACTTATCGAGATATGTCTTTTATAGTGTATCCTACGAGTTTTTTTTTTATGACCCTTGTCGGTTGCATCTTACTGCACTCCATCACATCATCATACATCTTAAAGGAATATATGGTAGGGGTCTATTCTTTTCTTCAAATTCTTCTCTTATATTTAATGCTTTTGCATGTGCAGATCATGCTAGTTATTTGAATATTAAATGCTCCACTACTAGCTGGTGTGTTTTTCTGGGTTCCTCTTTTATTTCGTGAAAGAGTATAAAATAAGGTAGAGTTCGCAAGTCTTCAATTGCAATAGAAAATTGATCAATTTCATTTGCAAGTTCTGGAATTGTTTTGTTAAAAAGTTTACTCATGACATGGTATCCCTTCACCAAATCCCATTATCCTTCTTCCTGATAATACAAGTGCCATTTGTATTACTACCACCCTAGAGCATTATAAACGAACAAAACACATAGATATAGATTGTCATTATATTTGAGAACTCATACAAGACAAAACACTTGTTTTATCACATGTTTCTTCACATGATCAAAATGATGACTTGTTCACAAATGACATCTACTTATAACCTTCCTTGGTTAACAAGTTGATGATGGTTGATTTCCCATTTCAATTTGAGGGGGGAATGTAAAAGGAAAGGCTTGAATGTAGGCTAGGATAAAGGGATTTATTGGCTAGGATCATAAGCACTCATATTAGCTAGGATGATGTGTAATTTAGGTACTATAATTATAGGATATGATTATGCTTTCATTCCTTGTAAAGCTTTTTTTTTTCCTCTTTATAAATAGTTGTATGAATCTATAGAATAGACATATTAAGAACCGTAAAAATCTCTTTTAGTTTCTCTCTAATATACATGTCTTTCCTTAGACTTTATAAAATTATCTGGTTTAATTAATCACCTAATGCATTCGGATATGTTATTAATATAAATAGGGCAAGATCAAATGCTAATAATTCTCCATGCCTTTTCGTAGTTATATTGAAAAGTTAACTTATGCCAATATGCTGTAAAGAGCATTACCATCCAAAACAAGGTTTCGTGCTTTATTTTTGTACTTATACTAGTGGACTCAACCCTTTTTGTTATAAAACTTTTCTAATCTTCATATTTGAACTCTTTTTTGTTTTTTTTAATTGAAGAAACAATGTTTTCCCTCGCTGGCTGATGAGGTAGGCCTGACGTGGTCGACCTAACCGACCCCTTTCCCTCGAACAATGGTCTGATCTATTTCCTTTGCAATATGTAGGGTTTTATGTTATTAATTAGCTAGTTAGTGGTCCAGAGAGGATCGCTTAACGAAAACTTTAACGTTGCTTTGGATTTGATGAGGGCTATTAGCAAGAACATTGACATGTACTTTCTTCTGTGCTCCTCTTTTTTCAAGGAATAGATTTTCATTGCATTATGATCTATAAATGTCGGGCGCAAGGGTCCACTAAGATTCTGCATATGGGATATTGGCTAATGTTAGTGACTGCTGCTGAGCCAAATCGAGCATCACATGGCTTAACCAAGTCCAACACTGTCGTGCAAAATTGGTCCATTCTTCGCAAGGAATCACTTCATTTTAAGCACATGAAACCCACCAAGGACTGTACTTCTAATTTGGTTATTGATCAGTGGATGAATATCCACATAAATTTATGAACAAGTTGGGAGAAAGAAGAACGTACTGATCATGGGGGTTCTTGATTAATCAAAAGGCTTAATTAATTTTGGTTTAGTACTCCACTACTTCATTTGCAATCCTTTTGCTAATCTAGTCGTGTACGTTTCTCAATAATTAATATATCAATTAAGTCTAAACCGTCAATAAGCTGTAATTCAACTATATAATAACAATAATATACCTTTTCTTTTAAAGAGGTTTGAGTCAGAACTTCTCATGGTCAATTATAAACTATATTTCAAGTGGAATTAATTTTACCTATTCATTAAAAGATATATTTTATAACAAATAATAATAATAAATCTAAATTAATAATGATTAATGGGTCTATATATGGCTTAGTGATAATGAACTCCTTGTAAGTGCTGGGAGTTCATAAATTCAAATCCTTTATTTAGAGAATTTGAATTGAAAAAAACTTGTAAAAAAAATTAAAATAGCTTCTTAATTAACTCTGTAGTGATAGCCACTTCAATTCTCATCGTGGTAACGCGATTCCTTTGATTCTTCTTATAGTTTTTTTCTTTCTTTCTTGTTTTCTTTCTTTCAAGATTAAAAGATATATTAAATAAAATAAAATGATTTATGATAGAGTCATAGTAAGATATATCCTCCATTCTTGCTAAATTAGAAGTTGAAATAAATCATTCAATATTTTCTAAGAGTTTAACTGATATATTCAATTGTGGTATTTTGTCATAGGAAATTGAAGATTTGTCTGTGTAAATAGTCTATCTAATTCAGACCCAACAAAATAAATGGTATTAGTATATAAAAACTAATTAAGGAATATACTTTTTCTTATAAAATCTTAATTTAAAAATTTTAGTTATTTGGTGAAATTCTAAGAACAATTTTATGTTATTCTCTAATACATCTCCTTAAATAAAAACCTTTTGAATTTCAAACTTGTAGAGATTTACGCTGCATTATACTTAATTTTATTAATTATAATAGGAATGATGAAATTTAAAATCGTAACTGTTTAATCATTAAAACTATTTGATTAACTAAATAATTTATACTTTTTGTAATGAATCTCATGAATAATTACATTTCAAACATCAATTTTATAAAAGCTAAAATAATTTATTTTTATTTTTTATTAATAGGGATCTTTTTTCATTTATTTTGTATGCAAAAGTTTATCTCATAGTAGTTCTACACAAAAACATTTTTTATTTTTTTAAAAAAATAAACTGCAACTAAATTTTTTTCCTCTTAAATTTACACTTTTAAAATTATAATCACAAGAATTGCCACGGAAAACCAGCTAAAGATGGCTAATGTTAACCGAGCCCAGCCATGCTGCGCAGCCAGTTGAACTTTTTTGTGTGGAAGTTGTTTTCTGGATGGACCTAATGTGAATATGAAGAACCGTAATCCAACAAGATCGATAACTCAAAATATTAAAGGTACGGTCCATCCCTGTTCTTATAACCTAAAGTGGAAGTCTATTGCACGTGTGCGACTCACGTGCTAACGTTGATTTTGGACCTGCTTGGGTTTAGCTTCGATCAATGTGCAGAAGGATGATTTATAGGGATTGGCAACTTGGGACCATACAGCAATTATTGTACTCCAAGATAAACATGAACCCTATTTTGCATAGGCACCGGTCCACCTCTCTCTCTCTCTCTCTCTCTCTATATATATATATATATATATATATAGAGAGAGAGAGAGAGAGAGAGAGAGAGAGAGAGAGAGAGAGAGATGTCCAGGCGCTGGAAAAGAAAAACCATTAGATTTCACAAATTTGATCTCGACCATTCAAAATGGAATAAGAAGATACCTGTTTCCTCATTCCGAGGAGTTTGAACTGGCTGCCACTTTCTCTGTGCTCTGATTATCTGTGATTTTGAACTTATTAATTATTTTTCCAGGGTGGTTTTCAAAATTTATTTTTATTCACTTTTATAATTATTAAAATAAATACTTGATGGAGTCTTAATAATTTATATTCTAGAATAAAAAAAATATATCTATTCAGTTAAGATTATGTCTTTTATGTATGCATTTTTTTTATTTAACATAGACATAACTATTTTATTAACATCATGTTTTTTCATTACCGTAGCACTTTAAAATATATTTTTTTAAACAAAAGTCTGTTTTTTTTACTCATTTATTTTACATTGTTTTTTTTCTTATTAAAAGCTTGATTATTTATATAAAGACTTATCATAATCAGTAAAGCAATTTTCAACTAAAAATAAAAAATAATGTAAAGTTTTATTTTATTCAATCATTCACCATATGAACTTGTTTTTTTTTCACAAAAATCAACTTATCATAAGTTTAAAGTTTTTGGATTTCATATCTTTATTTTTATGTTTTTTTTATAATAATCGAGTTATTTATTAATAAAATCAATATATCATTAAAGCAATTATAAATTAAAAGTCAAATATGAAAACATAAAAGAAAGTTACAAAGAAAATAACTACTTACAAGCTTTTATAAACAACAACATATCACTTATTCGACCATACAAAATACCTTCTAAATCTCTAATCAAATCAGTATGAGAAGTTACTCTTCTATACCTTTAACCAAAGTATAAAACAATAAAATTAATATGAGTTGAAACAGCAGTATTATTCCAATCAGTTTTCATACCTACGAAGACCAACTTCTTACTTGCATTCCAAATACCCTCACAAACTCAGGAGTAAGTGTTTAACTTCTTTAGCTTTATGTTAAACATAAAGTTTAAAGCTCTTCTGATGGAGAGCGTAATCGTGCATGAACTTATTAATACTTAATTCTCGTCAAATTATAGATTCAAGTTAATAAATGATTTGAGATATAGCTGGGAGAATGACCACGAGTTGAATGGATGACCGTGATTAATGGTTGAGATCAATCCTTGGAACGCAGCTAGTGCTTCGAGCAATCCTTGATGTGGACAAATTCTTGGAGCCTCTATTCTCACTACTTCTTTTTGCTATATCCCTCATTGCACACGTCAAAGACAGCTGAGGATTGAGTCTAGTGGTGTTGAACTTTTGGCAAAAATCCTTGTGAGAGCAAACAGCTTCATGCATGGCGACTTTCGGACCTTGTGCCATTCTTTCTTTGACAGCTTCAGAACAAAGGCCACAAACCCAATTACCAGAATAAGAGCCCTTAACTTCCGAGATATAATCTGGCGTGCAATCCTCTTTGAGTCCACAACATTCACATTCTGCTTGCTTGACTTCATCAATGGTAGCAATGTCTTCCAAAGCCTCATATTTGCCAATTTCATATGAACCAGAAGACACCGCTTTCCGAAGCCTTTGCTCACTCTGGAGAGAGAACAGACAATACCATGATTATACAACAACACCAATTAATTACATAAAAAAGAGAGTGTGAATGAGCCAAAGTGACATTAATGAGAGAGTAGAACAATACCATGATTACAACTAACACTTCTTGTTTCGATAGAAATGCAGGTATCATTCCTTCCAAAAATGAAACTTTTGATTGAATGTAAACTAAATAGATCTTACATATGTTCTTTGTTTGGAATAAGGGATTTATAGGGCTTTTGTAACTGATAGAAGGGATTTTATCCAAAGAAATATTAACAGATATATATTTCTAAGGTTGATGCAAGCGTATATAGTTTGAGAAATCTGTCAGGCTCATGCTGATCAGAAAGCACTTTACAGTTAAAAATATCTTTGCAATTACGGATAAGAGTTGCTTTTCCTTGCAACTAATATTAATGAGAAAACTGCACCATTGGGCAGCTAGGGTATTTGAATGGAGAGCAAATTGCCATACGAAACAGTTGATGGAGATGGCTATGCATATGAATAAACATGACAGTTGATCATGCGTCATAAAAGATATGGAATTTTTTACCCTCGTGAGGATTCACGAGTTGCATCAATCCTACGTGCATTTTTTTTTATTCGCTGTATGGATAAAGATTGAATTAGTGATTGATCATTATATATGACATTTAGTGAAGCAAAAATATTATTATATTTCAAGAAAAGAAAGAATTCAAAGATGAGAACGACGATGGAAGATTAATCCAACTGTTGGGGTTTTCACGGTTCCGTTATCCAGTTTTTTTTATTTTAAATAAAAAAAAACATTGCTTATAAAATGAATAAATAAATTAATGTGAAAAGTTGCTTTAATATCTAAGATAAGGTGTTTGACTGCAGATTTTTCATATATCAGCTATTGATGTGCTTAGCTAATAAAGTTTTCGGTTCAGAGGTCCAATAAATTTTCAAGCGGTATAATTAACGAAGGAAGTTCTTTGCATTCTTAAAAGTTATTCCATTCCTTTTAAGATTTTATTTGAAGATAAAGATATTACATTATTTTTTATATTAACCTGATATATTTTTTAAAATATTTTTTTTAATGTTAGTTCTGAAAATACAAATAAAAAAAATTATAAAATAAAATAGACCTATTTAACAACTAAAGCAATCAATCACTTATATTTAGTCATATTGATAAGCAAAAACATAATAAACATTTCAAGTTCGTAGGACTTTCACTTAAGCAAACCGAGTCCCTAACTTTATATAATAAAAACTTAATTAAGGGCCAGTAAACAAGAGGTGAGAATGAAGGAAAGAGATAGGGTTAGAGTGGAATTGGTTAAATGATGTTTAAACGATCTATAGATGCATTGTTGCCACAAGCTAGTCAAATGAGGATATTTCGATGGCTTGCAAAACATAGTGTCTTGAGGATAAAAGCTAGCTAATGGGAGAACACTACACAGCAACGTTTTGGTCCTGTGGATAAAAAAAAATTAAGATCAATCCAATTTGTTTTAGATTCAATTAAGGATAGAACCATTCAAAAGTTCTAATCCTGGATAGGCATGAAAGGCAAATAATTAAGAATGTGGTTACTGGTTATGGCTTATAACATAACATTTCATTTTTTTTTTGAACCAGCTTTTCTGCGTATGAGAATTATACTAATTAAGTGAATTTCTTTTGCTCAATTAAAAAAAAAAAAGCCGAACGCAATATCATATAATAGGAGACGAGAAAAGACGGAGAGAAAGGGATATAAAGATGAGAACTGCATGCAGATCATGGGAGCAGAAAGCTAGCTCGGTCCAGTGCCTCAGTGCTCCCACAACTTGGAGAAGTTGATAGACATTTATTTTCTCGTGATGATGATGATGGGCTTTATATATATATATATATATATATATATATAAGATGAGCATGTTTGAGTCATTAATGTTCATGATGAATCAGAATTGCCGGCGGTCTAGCATTGGCTGCATCATATGGGGGCTACGATCGATATCTTTCGTTTAGTGGCCGCCAATGGATACCGTGGCCATGAAAAAGCTCTGTTCACACTGCAAGGCATCAGCAGCACAATATGCCAAGACTTTTCCTTTAAGGTCCACAATTTCTTCAGACCACTTTCACGAATTGAAATTAAATGTTTTAGTTTCCGATAACAGCTAATGCATTAATTATATTAATTTTTCTGGATTCGAACTTATAATAATAAGAATACCACAGATTCATTTATTGAATGAGAAGTAACTCAAGAGATGAGGCCTTTTCATTTGAAATGCTAGTTAATAAAACATTGCTCATAGAGGGAGAAATCAGTTTATTGGGTGCGGCTTCAATCTTTTTTATTTTGTTTTTGGTCCAGGGAATCATCCAAATTCATGAATGGGCCCAAACCAATTATTGAGATTCGGTTTTAAAAAAAAAAATCCTTTTTTTCGGTTTTATAAAAAAAAAAAACCAATTTTTTTTCGGTTTTGCCATTTACACACAACTAAACACGACAAAAAGAGGCACGGTAAGCTATTGTTTTAATTTGGTTTAATGCTTATATATGCCCATGCACTCTTTTTTTTTATAAAAAAAAAAAAAACCTCTACTCTTTTATTTAATTTTTATATATGTCCATGCATTCTTATTTTATTTCATTTTATTTTTTTATTTCCTCTAATTTTTTATGTATTAATTAGTTTATCAGATCGTTATGCTAAGGTCGAATAAAAAAAAACATAACAAAAAATATATAAATTAAACAAACAC
>Ga0325414_1004869_pt1 | contig 14101 bp, 6 predicted proteins | sample PopdelMetagenome_8_FD_206183 | JGI IMG/M metagenome (GOLD analysis project Ga0325414, IMG submission 206183) | Populus deltoides microbial communities from Bellville, Georgia, United States - Leaf-PdKOR-R3 | ecosystem: Host-associated > Plants > Phyllosphere > Phylloplane/Leaf | place: USA...
TTAATATGTCAAAACAATTAAAAAATATTAAAAAATATATTTTTTTTCAATTTTTAAATAAATAATATTTTAACCGCAAAACCAACCCCTAGTAAATTGAATCTACCTCCAATCAAATATTATGTACTCCTCATTTCGAACATTATTTGTTTTTTCTTCCAGGCTTCCAGCAAAGCCTATTATTATTTTATCCAAAAGCATGAGCTAAAGCCCATAAATGTGAACTGGATCAGCCCATATTATATGTACTAGGGTTTAAGATTTGATTATTTTCAGATTGATCCAATGGCCATGGGCTTCTATCTTAGCTTCTGCAACTAATAGACGGACGCTTCTCTTTCTGTGGCTCTCTCTGTCTCTCTCTGTCCCCTCCACTTCTTTCAAGATTCTGCATCTTACCCTCCTCCTCCCTCCCTTCCTTTCAAAATAAAACAACACACCTTTTTCACCCTCTCTGGTATTTTTCCATCTTATAAGAGAAGATAAAAATTCGTCTTCCTCTCAGTAATTTCACGTATTATTAGGTGACCATTTGAGCTACTTGGTTTTGGGTTTAGCTGAATGACCTCTCATCAATGCCTTTATTAGGTTCTTTCTCCTCTCTCTCTCTCTCTCTTGCTTTCTTGTTTTTCTTACTAAATTTGTGTGCTTTTGCTTTAGAACTATGGCAATTTACCATTTTTTCTGTTTTTAGATAGCTTCCCAGTTTTTTTTTTTTTTCCAGCAAGATATTCACCCAATGTATTATCACTCCTCACTCTATATCTGCATTATTCACTGTTATGATTCAGGTTTTTTCTGTTAGTAAAGAAGTTTGCTACGTACTGTATGATATTCTTCTTCCTTTCTTTCTCGTGCTTTTCCCTTGTTATCTCTCACCAATGACTGCCATTTTTGTTGTGTATTGTTATGGTACAAAAGATTGTTGTTAGCCTGCGAGTCTCTTTCTTTTATTTAGACTTTCTAGTTGGATATGTGGGTTTTCACTGTCTATATGTGGTGGACTTGTAGGAGTAGTATTCTTTACCACTGAGTTTGTTAACGTTTGGTTTTGGTGGGCAGATATTGCTACTGCTCAGGCTTCCTTACAAAATCCTTTGGGTCCACTAAGGGCTCAATCCCATGTTCGCTGCAAAGTTTTTTCAAGTCCATTTACCTTTGGTGATGATAAGAGGCTGTTATCGTTAGGGAAATGTATTGAATTCCGTAGAAAGATAAATGGTTTTGAGAGGAGTAAACTTTGGATAAAGGCTATTGCTACCTTTGAAACCCAGTCTTTGGTTCACAAGGGAGATGGAAACAGAAAAACAAGTCGTGGAAATGAACAGCTTGGTGCCAATTCAGATACCTTGACAGCGCTGGTCGAGTCACCACGCGAAGACTCGATGACATTAGATGACAGAGAAGAATTGAGACGGAAAAGGATTTCTAAAGCTAATAAAGGGAACACGCCATGGAACAAAGGCAGGAAACATAGCCCTGGTAAGCAATAACTAAATACTTGTTAATCGCAAGGAAAGATAAATGGTTTTCTTCATGTTGGCCTGAAATTTAGCAATGTTACTTAAAGATTTTAATACATCTGCAGAAACCCTTCAGAAGATTAGAGAAAGAACAAGGCTTGCAATGCAGGATCCTAAGGTGATGTCATGTAAGAATAATTTGTATATTCCCTTGGCATGATCTTATAAGCTTACAATCTACTCCATAATAGAATTCAGTTTTCAGATGAAAAAATTAATATAAGCTTAAGCAAAGGAATGATGAAGTTTTCTAGGACATTCAATCCCTTTGTCTCGGTTATTTCTTTAAGAGTTCAGTTCAGACTGTAGGCCCTTGTTGCCAGCTGAAACTCTTCCCAAAACCAGTAAACATCCCAACACAGTGCTTATTCTCCCATAGCTGGCTGGTTCTTCCTTAATGTAAATTGTTCAGTTAAACTGGTCTATGATATTGTTGTGAATTAATTTTGGCTAGTCAAGAGGATTTATTGTAATGAACAATGATTGACACTGGCCTTGGCACCTGACTTTTCTTGCATAGTTTTAAGAAAAACGAAAGTTAGCAACTGATTGAAACTTCTGACCTTTAATTGATTGGGCATTTGTTTTGCTGTTCTTTTGAGTCCATGCTTAGTTTCAACTCCCTTATGGTTCATCCAAGATGAATTTCCTTTTCCCAACATTCATATGCTTAATGATCTTCTTTGTCCATCTCACCTTCGTGGACAGTTTTATTCTTACATGATTATTTAAGCTAATTTATTGGAAAGATATAAGGTATGCATGATATGGCTTAATAGATTTTGCATATGATGACTCTATGAATACAATCGACACATTAAATTTTGTTATTCACTCTAAAATCTGCTCTGCAGATCAAGATGAAGCTAGCCAACCTTGGACACGCTCAGAGGTGGGTACTTCTCTTTTTACCTCTTTGCTACAAATTTGATTTAAAATGCCATTTCCACTGCTAATGCTAATAGAGCTTTTTTCATCTACACTATCTTAATTTGCCTTCTAAATTGTTTTTTTACCCAAGTAGAAGATTCTGATTGGAAGTTATAACTTGAAAACTGTCCACCTGTTGTTATCTTACAGCAAAGAGACAAGGGTGAAAATTGGGCATGGAGTTAGATTAGGGTGGCAAAAGCGCCGTGAGAAGCAGATGATGCAGGAAGGTTGTTATTTTGAATGGCAGAACTTAATCGCAGAAGCTTCAAGAAGAGGCTATACTGGTGAGGGACAGCTGCAGTGGGATTCCTACAATATCTTAAGGCAACAGCTTGAGTTTGAATGGGTGGAGAGTGTTGAAAAAAGGAAAACAACGCCTAGGCCAAAAGGTAGCAAGAGAGCACCGAAATCCCTTGAACAAAGAAGAAAAATATCAGAAGCCATTGCTGCAAAATGGGCTGATCCTGTGAGTTCATATCGGCATTTTTTATGCTATATGTTCCCTCCAATGAATATTGATTCTGAATTCTGATATTGGACCATGAGATTAGTGGTAAATTGGAGGGGTTGAAACAACCCAAAACAAAATTGAGGCTTGAAACAAAAATTGATTTTGGAATGAGAATTTAGGATGTTGCTTGGCAAAACATATATGTCATATTTTTGACCTAAATGTCTAGTTATAAAATATACCTGTAAAAGAATTAGTTGATCTGGACATATGCATGTTTTGATATTTTTTTTTGTCTAGATACTCTTTCATTGTTTGCTCTCGACCTATGTAGTATTACTCATTGTTTGGCCAACTCCATGTTCTTTTGCTGATTGCATTTGCATACAATCTACTCATCCCTCATAGTTAAGTTTAAATGTAATTCTTGATGGTATGAATTTCAACTAACTCAAGTTTGCAGCTGTGGACTTGCACATATTTTATCCCCCATTACAATCAATCAAGTTTCTTTTTTCCCACCAGGAATACCGTGAGAGAGTCTTCTCTGGCATTTCTAAATATCATGGCACACCAGTTGGAGCTGAAAGAAAGCCAAGGCGGAGGCCAAGTGGTGGTTCACAGTCTGCTAGACTGGACTCCACAAGGAGAACTAATGATACAGAAAAGGGGGATACCAGAAGCCCAGTTCAGCAGTTGAGGCGAAGAAGTAAGACACCGTCATACAAAGATCCTTTGGCACGTTCGAAATTGGAGATGATAAAGAACATCAGAGCAGAAAGAACAGCCACAGAAACCAAGAAAAATGAAGCCGTTGAACGAGCAAGGTTAGCTTGCTTATATTGGACATGACATACCTGGTACATGACTTGGTGTATGAATAGAATTAAAGTTGAATTTACTAACATGCACTATGAATTCATTACACATCTATCCATTAATCATTTTCAACCCCGGTGTCTGGTACTATTCCATCCAATTAGTTGAGTTCACTTGGTTCTTGGTCCTTACTGGAAATTGTTGCTGAAAAGGAAAATGGTAGCGGTGTTGAAGCTAGAAGAACCCATCATGTTCTTCTGAGTTTCATGGCTCTTTGCAATTTGAACTTTCCACTAAAATATTCTACTGCTCACTCTGTAGAAAAACTATACTAATCTTATGAGATATCCTGCAGGTTGTTAATTGCAGAAGCTGAGGAGGCCGCTAACACTCTTGAAGCAGCTGCAGTGAGGAGCCCCATCGCTCGTGCCTCCCTAATCGAAGCCAGAAAGCTCATTGCTGAAGCAATTCAATCAATTGAATCTGTGGATACAGGGTATAGCATATCCAATGATAGCATATCTAATGAGATTGACAGGCACCCTGGCCCATCTCTTGCACCAACCAAACAGGTTAGTGAGGTTGAGAAGGAAATAAATGCTGGCAACGGAGGCTTGGGTCAAGTTGCGTTGAGACAAGTAAATGGGACCAAGATCCTGGAAACAAGTAAAGATGAAGACCTTAATTTCTGTAATTTAGCCTTCAATGATATACTGAATGGTGAGAAGGAACTTCACCACCTAGGCACCGGTGCATATGGTTTGCCTTCACTGAGCATGGCGAGTCCTGTAGACCATTCGAGTTCCAGAAAGCAACCTGGCCAAGTGGAACCAAACGGGAGTCTGAAGTCTGAAAAGATTAATCTACCGAATGGATCCAGAGTTCAGTATGTGAAAGAAGAGACACCTTCCAAACCGGACACTACTAAGAAATGGGTTCGTGGAAGGCTCGTTGAAGGGACAGGAGGAGGCTGAGACAGGTCATAGAATATCTGATACATGATGCATTCATGTTGCATTTCATCTTCGCAGTTGTTAACCGGGGGGTCACAAGTTAATGAATTTTATCGCCCATCATATTTTGTTTATAGGGAGTAATATTTAGTGATCAAAACAATTTTTTGATTTACACTGCGTACTTGAAGTATCCCTAGCCACTCATATCTGTCGTTCCATATAAAATTTATGGGTAGATCTTGTATTAATATTAATATATATGCAGAAGCAGACCAAATTTATTCAACTGTTCTTCATGCCTCCTGTTGTTTTTTCTCGTGAGGCTCTCTTGAATTATCCAAGCTACTAAAGTTACAAAGAAGCTAAAACATGAACCATGCACTCCTAGTCGTGTATGAAGTTCAAAGAGAAATGCAAGTCATTTGATAGTAGAGTAAGGTTTATCAGAACCGCTGAGTTGGGAGTCCACAACTTTCTCCACTTCTTCCCTCTTCTTTTCCTTTTCCTGTTTCCCTTTATCAATCTCTTTCTCTGCTTCTTCCCTCTGTAAAAATCAAGAACCAACAGGTGACTCAAATTAGTCATGATTAGCTGTTTCTTGGTTGGTTAAAAATCAAGAGATATATGTACAGGGCAAGCGATGAGTGGTGCTCACGTTGATGGTTCCAGACTTCAAGTAACAGGTAGCTTAGTTCCATGGACAGCAGCTCTGTTGGGTGCTTTTGCTGTCATTAGTCTCCTAGTCATCATGCTTTTTGCTGCAGACTCCATTAGCAATCTTCCGAGTCACCCACCACCACTAACCGGGCATATCAACTGTGATCTTCGGATCAATCATCTAGGAGGTGGTACAGTAGTAAGAACTTGGGATTAAGGGATTTGCTCTCTTTGTGATCTCAGGTTCGAACTCTGTGGTTGCTCATGTGATAGTCACTGGAGGCTTACATGGTCGTTAACTTTAGGGCTCGTGGGATTAGTCAAGATGTACGCAAGCTGGCCCAAACACCTACGTTAATAAAAAAAAAAAATATGTGATCTTTGGATTGGATTTTTTTATAATTTAATTTTTTTAACAAATTAGTATTCCACAATTCAACTCATTCAAAAGTTTAAACTATTAAATAAAATTTTAATATAAAATTTATATTATTTTATAATATATTTTTAAAATAAATATTATTTAGAATTAAAATTTATACATATCTATATTATTTTTTATTTAATTTTTATCAAATAAATAAAAATAATAAAATTTAAAATAATAAATATTTAATTATTAAAACTTTTACATCATATAAAAAACTATTCAATCCTAAACCTAAAACTATTAAATAAAATTTCAATATATAATTTATGTTCCTCCCTCTTGCAGCATCTAAAATTGCTAAGAGATGTCACCTGAAGACATTCAACTTTGACACGTGTCTTTCTTGCTCTCATTACGTGGCTACTCTATCCATCAGACTAATCGGTCGTTGAAAAAATGACGAACCTTTTATTTTAACCATTTGAATGATTAATTTTTTATTTAAATATATTTCATCATTTGAGATTATTAAATATTAGTTACATGCCCCGCGTGATGCCGCGGGTCAATTATTTTTTACATTTTAAAAAATATCAAGATCTAAAAGTGTTATGTTTTTTTATAAAATTATACCCAAGAGTTTCAGATTTGGTTGCAACGCTTGACCCAAAAGTAATGTTTATAATATTAATAATAACATTAAACTTGGGTTAACCCTTAGCATAAAAGTGTCTGGCCTGCAATACCAGACCCAATAGCATTGGACGTGTGTCTGACTGTAAGGTCGTGTCATAAAAGTGTAATAATTAAATATATTCGTTAAAAAGAAAAAAACGAAGAAAAAAAACCAATGAAGAAAAAGAAAAAAATATGAATTAACTGTGTTAACCCTTCAAATCAGGTTAACTCGTCATACATTGAATTCGTATCGTGAAAGTTTGATAATTAAAAAAAAAAACAAATTAATGGGTTAACCCAGAATTAACTGGGCTAACTTGTCAAACCAGATTAACCTGTCAAATTCGGAATTCGTGTCATGAAAGTTTGATAACTAAATAGAAAAAAAATTTAACATTAACAATTTAAATTAAAAAAAATAATTAAAAAGAAAAAAAAACAAAAGGCATAAGCCTTTTTACTATGGACTGCATAGTCAAAGGCATAAAAATAACAAAAAAACAAAAATAAAAACTAAAAGCATCAATCGAGAACTACTTAGAAAAAAATTTAATATTAATAAACTAAATTAATTAAATAAAATTAATTAAAAAGAAAAAATAAAAGAAAAAAACCTCTAAGAAGAAAAAAAACTAAATAGAAAGAAATTTAACATTAACAAACTAAACTAAATGAAAAAAATTAAAAAGAAAAAAAAGCAAAAAAAAATTACAGGTTAACTCGTCAAATTAGGTTAACCCGTTAAATCTAGGATTCGTGCCATGAATGTCTGGTAACTAAATAAAAAAAAGTGAAAATTAAGAAACTGAACCAAACAAAAAAAATTAATTAAAACAAAAAAAAATCCAGGTTAACTCGTCAAACCATGTTAACCTGTTAAACCCAGGATCTGTATCATGAAAGTCTGATAACTAAATAAAAAAAATTTAACATTAACAAACTAAATTAAACAAAAGCAATTTATGAAAATAAAAAAACAGAAAAAATTGACGGTCAACCCATAATTAACTGGGTTCACCCGTGAAACCAAGTTAACTCGTGAAACTCGGGATATGTGTCATGAAAGTTTGATAACTAAATAGAAAAAAAATTAGTATTAACAAACTAAACTAAATGAAAAAAATTAATTAAAAAGCAAAAAAAAAAATTCTTGGTTAACTTGTCAAACCAGGTTAACCCGTTAAATCCGGAAAACATGTTATGAAAGTCTGATAACTAAATAAAAAAATTTAATAATAATAAACTAAATTAAATTAAACAAAAAAATTTGTTAAAAGAAAAAAACAAAGAAATAAGCAAAAAAATAATCCCGAAATGCATAGAAAAAAAGTTAAAACAAATGTGACAACTTAAAAAAAAAACCTAAAGCATCAGTGTTTTAATGTGGACTGCACTGTGCAGTCCACAATAAAACACTAATCCCTTTTAGTATATATTACAATTAATTAAAAAGAAAAAAAAATTCAGGTTAACTCGTCAAACCCGGGATCCATGTCATGAAAATCTGATAACTAAATAAAAAAATTAACATTAACAAAAAAAATTCATTAAAAGAAAAAAACACAAAGAAAAAAAAACCCATAAAGGCTAGAAAACGAAAAAAAACAGAGAAAAAACAAAAAAAACAAAAAAACAAAAAAACAAAAAACAAGAAGACAACTCAGCGTTTCACTGTGGACTTGCACAGTGAAATACTGAGCAGTTTTAGTTTATTGTCAATTAACAAACTAAATTAAACGAAAAAAATTAATTAAAAAGAAAAAAAATTCGGGTTAACTCGCCAAACCAGGTTAACCCGTTAAACCCGGGATCTGTGTCATGAAAGTTTGATAACTAAATAAAAAAATTAACATTAACAAACTAAATTAAATAAATAAAATTATTAAAATAAAAAAACAAAAAAAATTAACAACCCGTGAAACCAGGTTAACCCGTGAAACCTGAAATATGTGTCATGAAAGTCAATAACTAAATAAAAAGAAATTTAACATTAACAAACTAAAGTAAACGAAAAAATTTAATTAAAAATAAAAAAAAGCAAAAAAAAATTCTGGGTTAACTCGTCAAACCATGTTAACCTATTAAATCCGGGATCTGTGTCATGAAAGTTTGATAACTAAATAAAAGAAATTTAACATTAACAAAAAAAATTATTAAAACAAAAAAAAAGCAAAAAAAAAAAACTCTAAAAGTGTTAAAAAAAATCAACTCATCTTTTACTAAATGGAAAGAAATTTAACACTAATAAACTAAAGTAAACGAAAAAAATTAATTAAAAAGAAAAAAAACAAAAAAAATTTATGGATTAACTCGTCAAACCATGTTAACCTATTAAATCCAGGATCCGTGTCATGAAAATCTGATAACTGAATAAAAAAAATTTAACACTAACAAAAATATTATTAAAAACAAATTCTAAAAACGTAAAATTTTAACATTAACAAAAAAGAATTATTAAAAGAAAAAAAACTCTAAAATATAAAAAAAAAACAGTTTATTTTTTACTGTGGACTATGCAGTTCACATTAAAAAAAAAACTAAGCTCTTTTAATTATATCTTAATTAACATGGTCAGTATCAATTAACATTCAATTTTTTTTCCAGTGCTGTTTCAGTGTCTGATATTTTATTTTATATATTTAAATGATTAAGTTTTTTATTTAAATGCATTTTATTAAATGTTGACGTGGTAGTTTCGTATAACATATAAGAAAAAAATAAAATATATAAAAATTGGTTTTTAAATTACTAATTTGTCTTCTTCACAAATAGTTTGAAATAAAATATAAAATAAGAGATGGAAAGGTTGTTTGGTTGATCCGAAAAATAAGTGAGGAAGCAATGTCATGACTACCAATGAAATTAATTCTGTCAAGTCATGCAATGCTGTAATCACGTAGTCATGTAATTCATATGTAAATAATATAATTTTAAAATTTTAAAAATCAAATTTAAAAATATAATATTAAAATTATTTTAAATTTAAATACCACTATCATTGGAATATCTGAAACCCATATTATTGGAATCTAAAACTCTTATTTAATAAATAACAATTCATAAACAAGAAAAATATGATAACATTATGGTGACAATTATTTTTTAATATATCAATTCGGTTTGTTATATAATAAAAATAAAAAACTAATCTCAAAAATACATATTTAATTCATGGAAATTTTAAAATCTTACACTCATTTTCAAAAAAGTATTTACATTGTCAAATACCTAAAACTTAATTTGATTTTGCAGTGTTATTATATTTTTTTAAAAAATTATTTTTAATATTTTTAAATTATTTTAATACAATAAAAAATAAAAAAATATTTTAAAAACCAAAAAATAATTAGCATTCATTCACAGCAATAATGGATTCTCCCCATTAATAATGTTATGGGGATGGATCTTGTATGTCAAGGGAATCACTGTGAGTATGAAAATAGCTTAAAGAATGATTGCTGATTATTTTTTAAAAAGTTTTTACTTATAAATATATTAAAATAATATATTTTTTATTTTTTAAAAATTATTTTTGATATTAGTCCATTAAAAGGTTAAGAGAATTAATAGGGGCACGAAAATAACCTATTTAAAAATGTAGTTGTGGTTATTTTTTAAAATACTTTTCATTCAAAAATATTTTAAAAAAATATATTTTTTATTTTTTAAAAATTATTTTTGATATCAATTCTTTTAAATGATCTAAAAATATAAAAAAATATTAATTTAAAATAAAAAAAATTAAAATTTTTTTTTTTAAAAAAATATACTTAATCTTGGGGGCAAAAGTTAGCCAAGTTTGGAGGTAAAAAAAAAAAAAACAGAGAGAGGAAAAAACTGGATTTACAAACAAGCAAAAAGCTTGAGCCCGCTTGGCAGGCGAATTGCTGAGTCATAGTCCAACATGACTCAGCTTCACCCTCCTTTTTGCACGGAAAGCCAAAACCTGTTTTGATATTGAAAGAGAGCCTGCCGCTTCCATCTCTCTTTCAGTTAATACCCTCTTTGCCCAACTCCCATAAGAGCATCAACTCACTTTGGAATATACACATTTGCAGTACTCTTTTCCTGTCTTCTTGATTTAGATTAGATTTATTCTTTCTTCTTTGTAGTATCAGAACAGAAGTGGTTCTTCACTGAAAAGGAGGGCAATAATAATAATAAAAACTACTCTTTTTGTTGTAGAATCATGAGAGCAAGATTGGTGGTGTTTCCTGTTAAAGGAAGAAACTGGTGCTTTAGCAGATCAACAGACCCTTCCCTTGAAGAGGCAGCCGCTTCCCATACTCCTTCCACTCTCAAACACCTTTGGAAAAAGATCTCTTCTTCTTCCAACTCCAGTGCCAAAAATGTGGAACTTGTTATAGATTATGCTTCCAATAAGGTCTTGCCATTTCTTTCTCTATCCATTGTTTGTTAATTTTGTTGAATACCCATTAACATAAATTGATAAAAGCGTGGTCTTCTTTTTTTTTTTTTTTAAATAGATGGATAAAGCATGGACGGGTCTGGAGAAGGCTCCTGAGGGAACTTTCAAGAATAAGCTTCATGGGTATCTCTTCTTTTTTACCATTTTTTTCTTATGATGCCTCAGCAAGTGGACCCACTAGTTGCAAGTTGCTGGTATCGTGTGAGAGGCTATTTTCTTCTTCTTCTTCTTTTTTCGTTCATTTATTGAAAATATTTGATGGTTCAGGTTGGGATTGAAGCTTTTGTCAAGGGTTAAGCCGTCTGAGATTTTTTTGAAATCTATATCCAAGGAGGTCTCTAGTGTTGAAATTACCTACCCTTCCAGGTTATCTTCTATTTCTTAGCCTCTTTTATCTGCTTTTGGTTGAATAAACGTTGATTAGGTTTGTACATCTTATATTTGATACTTTGAAGAGCAATGTGAAAGTACAACAAGATTTAGATCCTGCATTCTTATTGAAGTTAACCCTTTTTAAAACCCTTGTTACTAATTTTTTTACTACATTGCAGTTTAAATGCACGCCTTGTGCGTCGAAGGTTGCGACACGTTGCCATGAGGTAATTGATTTCCCCTATGTTTTTTCATTTATCAAGCAGTTAAATGTATTTCTTTGTTTTTCTTATCTATTGATTTCTCTTTTCTTGTAAATGTTGAGATTTCCCTTTTAAAAAGATGGTATAAATGCAGTATAATCATTCCAAGAATATTGTTGCTATTTGGTACTCTATTTTTTGGAAGTGAACAAGAATTGTTTAAAGGGAATTAAATATGCTTGGCTAGAAATTAGAACGTCTCTTATGGATGATCCAAAACTGTAAGAGGCTCAAATACAAGCCTCATTTTCCACCTCATTTTCTATTTGTTTCTGACATATTGCTGTGTCTGTTCTATGACATGGCTCTAAGTTAATGAAAATAGCTAAAAGGAGTGTTCAGTGTCTAGCCCTTTTTCTGGGGAGATGTAAGAAGGCTCTACTTGCCTAATGTGCAAGGCCATTGAGAATTGAAAATTCTTAGGTGCTAAGCTTTTTGTATGATTGACGTCTAGCCCTATGCCAGGGAGATGCAAGAAGGTTCTACTTGCCTAATGTGCAAGGCCATTGAGAATTGACAATTCTCAGGCGATAAGCTTTTTGTATGACGTCAAGCTCCTTAAAGAAAATTGTTTCTTCATAATCCTATCTGTCTTCTTAGTTGAAAAATCATCCAGCTCTCAATTTTCTTTTTATCTCTGTTTAAAGCTTAAGTAGCATGTATTTATTTTCCTTGGACATGTTTTCTTCTTCTTCTTTTTTGGTTTTGTGATTTTTTTTATGGTTGCCACTGTCTTCCTGAAGTGAGTGCTGTCTGATTATCAGGGGGGCTGCCATACACAAGAAATATTTCTATGGTTCAGTTATGCTGCTTCCATTGTCAAGTGCATTAGCTGTACGTATGCATTGGTTTAAGAATGTCAATTTTGTTGTGATTTCTTGCATTATTGGTTTTGAAATTTATCCTTTCATGCTTCAGGAATTACAAGCAGATGCATTATCATGTTTCCTATTACTCTTCTAAATTTTTTGTGTTGCATCCTTGTTCTCTTTCTTACTTAGGTCTTGCCTCTACCCAACATCCCATTCTTTTGGTTCTTATTCCGCAGTTATTCCAACTGGCGAGCTCTTAAGGTGTGTTATTTATCTTTAGCATGATTCTAAAAGTTGGAAATGAAGTTGGGATTGCTTTGCATTTGTGTAAGAAGCAGGTTGTGCTATTCTATGAGAGATTACTTTTGATAAAGTTCAGTATTATGTTTCCTAAAAACATCTTAGATGTTTCCTTTTCTTCATCATAATATATCACTTTCTTATGCATCTATTCACAGTTTTGTTTTTCAGACTTCTCAAATTTTGCATTTTGATACCATAGGGAAGTGAGAAGCTTCTTCAGCTAGTGTCAGATTGCTCATGTGCTGAAAATTCAGCTGCTCCAAATGCCAAGGGAAGCGAGCCTGAGAGTGAGGAACCCAAGCATAAATCCCACAGTTCACAAGATTCTCTATGGGTACGCCTTCTCATGAATATCTGACATTTTTAGTGATCTGTCAGTCTCTTATAGGATTAGAAATTTCATTGGAATGATTGGCCTTGACCATTTTGCTAAATTAACTAAGTTAAGGTGGATTCTTTTGTAAATTCCAAGTGAGCATATGTAAATAAGTTTCATGGTCATGGTCATGGTCGTGAAGTGGTTTTACTCATGTGGTGGAAAACATCTAAGAATGAGCTAGACTTGAATTAACTTTTCTAAAATTGATCTTCTTTCATTCCTCCCAATTTTTGCCTTATATATATATAAATGACATGATTACGTGAGAAAGTTTACACTAAGATATTTGTATTTGTTACATGCTAAAAAACTCATGACAGCTTGTGATTCCTGGCAACCAATTCCCCCTCTTTTCATTATACTGGCATTATTTCCCATATGCACCTTGGGATGCTGGATTTGACAAACGATTGTTAAATTTGTAGTTTCTGCATATATCCTTGAATATTTATCTATTTTTCCACATTGATGCCTAGTGTCCTTAAGATCCACGCAGGGATAAGCATTCAATTACATTTTTGACCGCAACAGCAGTCTTTCTGTCAATTTAGTAAAGCTTTCTATTGGTTTTATGAAATTGCAAACAGGTGCTGCAACCATCAAAGGAGCTCCAGGAACTTCTTAATAAGCATGCAGATGAAAATGGCCTCAATGACTCTGCAATTTCAGATATTTGCAAGACCTTTAGTTTGAATGCCAAGGATGTTTCGAAGTTTAGACATTCAATCTAGTTAAACATTTGCGGTGTATACCTGTCATTTGGCATGTAACATAATTCGGCGCGATTGCTGATCAATATAAGTAGATCATTCTAATTTTCCCATGTCATGTAACTCTGGCATGCGTGGTCATTTTGGAGAGAAAAAAATTGAATACAGGAAAGTAAAAGATTTTGGCTCTGACATGGCATGGCTACAAGTTACATGATTTGTTTAACAATGTGGATAATTATCTCAAGCACTTTAACAGTTCTATTCTGTGTTTTTTAAATCTATTATGCATTCTCTTGGTTTGTGCCCAGAAGGCGATAACTGCTCAATGATAACGTTTGGTTACTTGCTGGGGGTATTTTTGCTCATTGACCATTTGAAAAAAATAATGGTCAAATAATATGGACATAATTTTTTCTTTTTTATGAAATAATATAATTTAGTAC
>Ga0325414_1004871_pt1 | contig 14100 bp, 8 predicted proteins | sample PopdelMetagenome_8_FD_206183 | JGI IMG/M metagenome (GOLD analysis project Ga0325414, IMG submission 206183) | Populus deltoides microbial communities from Bellville, Georgia, United States - Leaf-PdKOR-R3 | ecosystem: Host-associated > Plants > Phyllosphere > Phylloplane/Leaf | place: USA...
CTTACAGTGTAATTCTACAATCCAATATGAAGTGAAATTATTGAAAAAACATGCGAGGAATCCACAAATAATTTTAAAACAGTCCCTGAATTTTTTCAGAATTATTAGAAATGTTTTAGGGCTTACTTGGCTAAACACAATAGTAAAAGCAAACCAATGTTAAAAAGAGTACAATACCACGTGTTTTTCAAGCACACCCTTGTCCAAAAGTTAAAGGCATGAAAAATACTTTAAAACTATATTTAGCAAACACACTTTAAAAGCAAAAAATAATAATTTTTCTTTGGAGATAATTGGACGTGACAAACATGCCTTCAAAGTTGATAATAAAATACTAAATTATAGAATTGAATTGAATTGAATTGAATTGAATTATTTAAAATACATGTGAAAATAAATTGAGTTAATAACATTAATCATGTCTCCCATCAAGAACTCTTATTGAATTAATAACGTCTTATATTATGGACAAATAAAAAACTAATGAAGTTGGTCTTCTGCAATTTCTTAGCAGTTCCATACCCAAAGTCATCAAGAGCTATTGTTGACCACGTGTATATGGCCATAGCCACAAGCCTTTGTAGGCAAAGTTAGGGAGAACCACTGATAGGCATCTTCTCTTGACAAACATCCCTGAGGATCACAACATTTCTCTACCAAACTCAAATTCCTTCGGTATATGCTTACAAGCAAAAGAGAGCAGAGGCAGCAGCAGCAGCTCCTGCTGCTGCTAGTCCCAGAAGGAAACCCCTCCCATTCAGCTCTTCATGGACCATCTAGATGTGTATGCCTGATGCAGTCATATTTATTCCATCACTTCTCTGTAATCAATTGTTTGCCCCCTTCTTAAATTACCATATCAATCCTTTTCCTTAATCACAGACACAATTTTCTCTTCTTTTACTTTTTTTTTAAAAAAAAAACAATAGTCAATAAGCTTAAAACAAAACTTTGTAATTCCAAAAAGATAAAAACAATCGTTATTTATTAAAACAAACCTGCACCAGAAATAACTCCACAAGGTGTCATAACATGCCTTCTAATAATCTAGTAATGGAGTAGGGGAATTAAGAGATGTAAGTTAGGGTTTTTAAAAGGAATTAGAGAGAGGGTATTTATGGAAAATAATTTCCAATACCAATTAGAATTTAATTCTTGAGTATGTTTCTGGTTTATTTTTTAAGAGTTAAATTTTATTTGAAATTCAAGTCTGTACCTTGAAAAAATTCCAAACACATAAATTGATTTAGTCCTGAAAAATCAATTCAATTCACATGGTTCCAAACAATATTGTAAAATAAAAATAAAAACTCTAGGCAAATCTAACAAAAACCAAAAAACAAGAGAAAAGTTTTTTTTTGTCCTTGTACCTTTTCTTTGCATTTAAATAAACAAGTTCGCAACCTAAAAATACCCTAAAATTAATAGAAAAACCAAAATTAAAAAAAAATATATCCCAAGTCTCGATCTACTTGTTGCGGTGATGTTCAAAATCACCTCAATAAAACTTCTTTCGTTAAGAGAAACCTAATAAAACCAAGACTGGCTTTTTTGTAACTAAGATTTGATTAACCGATTACCTTTTCTTTCTTTCTTATTTTCCATCAACTTTCTCTTTTTTTTTTTAAAGTTAGAGATTGAAATGTAAAAAAAATAAATTTTAGGACTAAACATGAAATTCTAAAACTAAAAGGACCAAAATGAGTAAATGGATAATTTTTGAATGCAAAAATGATTTTTTTGCATGAATTTGAAGAAAGCCCCATTATTATTTTTTATTTTTTTTATAACATATATTTTTTCTATTTCATCAAATTAACCTCAATTTCAAATTGAAAACTCCACACAAACCTTGAATTGCAAATAATATGCAAAAAAAAAAACTATAAACACATTAATTACCACAAATATGACATGGAAAGATGAAATTAAAAAAAAAAAAGAGTAAAGTTCAACAATCAAAATGAAAAATTGAAAAATAGTAATGTTCATTTAGGGAGTAGATATACAATAACGAATAGTAAGAATAGTAGCTCTTTTAGTTTATTAGTATTAATATTAATTAATAAGAAATAAAGCCTATTTCTTTTGCTTTGTTCTTTTTTTATATTAACAAGTTGTTTAAACATGCTCCATTGATTGATCTAAGTGGCATATATTTTCTTTATTTTTTAGTAAATCGATAAAACTATATCACAGGGATATATATGATTTTCTTACTTTGATGCCTACTGAAATTTTTTATAATCAAACTGAAAATAAAATAAAATCTATTTCTTACTTGAGAATATTTTTCTGACTACATAGCGTAAATTGAGATACACAAGTCATTTGAGCATGGATTTGTACGACGACGGCAATATGATACTGAAAGAGATTCAAACACTTGAAGGACACACCGATAGGGTTTGGAGCTTAGCTTGGAATCCAGCCACAGCAACTTCTCCTGTCTTCGCTTCTTGTAGCGGCGATAAGACTGTTCGAATCTGGGAGCAGACTCCTTCCACACGCCTTTGCCACTGCAAAGTTTCTTCTTCTTCATCTTTTGCAAGTCAGATAAAGTTGGAACCTATACTAGAATATTTTGGTCGTGTGTTTGGTTAGGAAGTTGTGTTAATTTAGTAGATTCTTGTGTTGGGAGAATCTTATGATTAATTATGGGATGACTGCAGGCAGTTCTGGAAGAAACACACACTAGAACTGTTCGGTCGTGTGCCTGGTCACCTTTTGGGAAATTGTTGGCAACCGCCAGCTTTGATGCCACCACTTCCATTTGGGAAAATATTAGCGGTGATTTTGAATGTGTTTCTACTTTAGAGGTATTTAATTTAAGAAAAAAGATTTTTTTTTTCCAGTTTGATAAAATTTTATCATACCTGGGACTAATAATTTATTTACTTTTTAGGGTCATGAAAATGAAGTGAAAAGTGTGTCTTGGAATGCATCTGGTTCGTTCCTTACGACGTGTAGTCGGGATAAGACTGTTTGGATTTGGGAAGTGATGCCTGGGAATGAATTCGAGTGTGCTTCGGTTTTGCAAGGACACACACAAGATGTTAAAATGGTTAAATGGCATCCAACTGTGGATGTTTTGTTTTCTTGTAGTTATGATAATACTGTTAAGGTACTTTTTTATGGGTAAAATTGCTCATCTCTGCCTTTTCTTTTTCTTTCTTTGTGAAAAGCCGATTGCAAAATTTCCATTCCTGCTTTCAAAACAATTTAAAAATATGAGATCAACTTTATAATTTTCATAGAAATACAGGTTTGGGCTGAGGATGGCACTGGTGATTGGCATTGTGTTCAAACCTTAGGTGAATCTAACAAGTACTCTCTCTCTTCCCTTCCTTCCTTCCTCCCTCCCCCACCCCTTCCTTTGCTTTTATGCTACTCTTGTAGACGTGCTATTCTTTTGCATTAGACCATTATGCATGCTAGCTGATATAGTTAGGTTTCACATAGACTTTAGTTAATGTTATTTGTTGGCTTATTGATAACTCCCTTTGCAATATGACGAGCTAATCTAATTGAACAAGGGTTGTTTCCTACTCAGTAGTCACTCTTCTACTGTCTGGGCACTTTCTTTTAACGCTGAAGGAGACAGAATGGTTACTTGTAGGTATGTAAAGCTTTTTCCTAAGTTTGATGATCATTGGTTGGGGTGATTTTTATTTTTAAGGTATCTAGAAACAAAAGCAATTGAATGGATTTTGGGTTGACTTTGCAGTGATGATCTTACCCTAAAAATATGGGAAACAGATGTTGGGAGGATGGTGTTGGGTGATGACCACGCTCCTTGGTGAGAAGCATGCTCTTTATGCTTATTGGGTCTTCTACTTTTCATTTCTTACATCTTATAGTGCACCTTCACTATTAGAATTCAAATAAAGAAATGACTTCAAATTAGTGTGAATGACTTGTGAAAAAAAAATATTTGAAATTATGGATTGAAATTCTGTTGGTCCTAAGTAGTAGGCCATTTGATATTCTGTGTATTTTTGCAAATGACACTAGAATTATTGTGGCAGAGAATGAAGGACAACAATGGGAATTAGTTTTTATTTATTTATTAGTTTTAATATTATGTAATTATTCTAGATTTAAATATTTAGGAATATTAGTAGTTAAATTAGGATTTTAGTTTCCTTATTGAAGTAAGACTTATTGGTTTTTATTTTATTTTATTTGGTTTGGTGTATATAAATAAGTACTTAAACATTAGTTATTTTGGGCTTTGAATTATTGACTAAAACTTTGAGTTTATACAATATTGAGTGTGTATCTCTTGTTTTACTTTCAAGATTGAGTGTGTCTTTTTTAATTTGGTCCCTTCAAGATAGTGTGTCTCTTGTTGGTGAGTTTTGGTTACTATTCTACTTTAATTCTTTGGTTTTGGTGATTTTTTCTTCTCCTATCCTAGATCATTTTGGCGCCCACCTTGAAATTTGTGTGTTTCTCGTCTCTTTTTCTTCCCGCAATTACTTTGCCAATTTGGCCGATACCAAATCTAGGGTTCTGGTTTTTTCAAACCAAAAAGAAGTCTACTAAAAGAACATAAAAAAAGAAGAAGACAAATCAAATAGAATTAGTGGTAGTACCACAGATTCCCAAAGTCACATATATGTGATAATTGAGCAAAATTCCACCCACACTAACTTTACTTTGCCGAGCTAGTTGGGAATTCTATTTGTTTCCAGAATTTGTGCCAACATCTGTAGGGTTGGTGGATTTCTTTTCTTTTGGCTTTGTGATAAGCTATTCCTATAAGCTACTTTATTGATATGATTTATATGGTTTGAGGAACAAGAATGTATACTACTCTTGCTCATGGTTAATCTTTTGAAATTCATAGAAAATATAATTCTGATAGGAGAAGTGTAGTTCTTCAGGAATAAAGAAGATAGATAAGCTTTGTTTTGTTTGTTTAGGTTCTCCTATATATCGAAGTGGATGTATTACATGAAACATTTTGGAGGATATATTTATGTTTGAGGAATTTGCTGTTTTTCAATTCAATATGTGAAACATTTTGTTTTGGCTTTATTTGAACTTAATTACACTTGTGTTTATGAAAATTTTATGAAAATTGTTGTAAGATGGATATTCGACTCACAGATATGGGTAAATTACGAATGTACTACGGGAATATGCATCTTATTAATACCATCTATCCTCCAAAACCAAAAGTCAGATTGTCATAGCATGCAATTTATCAACCTCCATTGATTAGCAACATTGAGGTCACCAAAATCACTAGCACTGTTAATTCTTTAGAAACCCAAATCCAAACCATGCAAATTTGCAAACTAATCATACAAAATTCAATAATATATTTGTCAATTCAAAATAGAAGTTGAGCGTTTTAAACAACTAGTGTAGAACAAGTTGATGAATGCATTGAAGAAAACATTGGAGAATCTTATTAGAGGAAATTATGGTTGTGCAAACACAAGATGAGCACAAATTTACAGATTAAGAAGTTCAAACAACTAATATAGTATAAGAAGATTTTGAAGTGCCATGAGTAAAGATTCTATTCTTGGAGAGCTCAAAGATGAGGTTGATCAAATTGACTTTAATGTTCCTTCTAAATTCAATATTATAGCCGAGTAGACTATCTTATTGCTAATATTGCTTACAGAAGATTGAAATGCTTCAAATGCAAAAAACAAATTTTCAGGGAGTGCTTGCCACTTCATGGAGTTTTTGCTATTTCAACACTTTAGAACTTGAGGTTGAGTTTTTTTCCAACCATGAGAGAATGAAGTACTACAATGGAAATTGGTTTTTAATTGATCAGGAGTTTTAATATTGTGTGATTATTCTATATTTTATTTTTAGAAATATTAGTATTTATTATTCAGTTGTTAAATTGGGATTTTTTTTTATTGATCTAAGACTTGTTAGATTTTTCAATTTTATTTGGTTTGATGCATATACATAAGCACCCAGACATTAGTTATTTTGGTCCTTGAATTATTAATTGAAATTAAAACTTTGAGTTTTTGCAAGATTGAGTGTCTCTTGTTTTGCTTTCAAGATTGAGTTTGTCTCTCTTGATTTGTTTTCTTCAAGATTGAGTGTCTCTCTTGTTGGTGATTTTGTTTCTATTCTATATTGATTCTTTTGTTTTGGTGTTTGTGCTCTCTTTTCCTACATCATATTATCAATGTGCTTTATTTGAATAATTCAGGAAACAAAGACTTGATTATGATGCTCTTACACGCCAATTTGATGTGAGATTTATGTGGCATAAGATAATTATAGCATATGCTCCCCATCCCTAACCTGTTGTCCACCTTTTATTTTGGATGCCCAAAATGTTTATCCACATCCATTAACAAATCGTATTTATGAGTTTTATCAAAGTTTATTTAGTTATGATAGTTAGAAAAAGAATAAGAACGGATTTGGGATTCACACCCCAAAGGTATCAATTTTCGTTTCATTTGTATTTGGTATGATGAAATTATAGGCCATTTTCAAATTATGCAGGGTGCTTGCCCACACACAAAACAATACTTGTTGACAACATGGTTTGTTTTTCAGGAATCATCTTTGCACTCTCTCAGGTTATCATGATCGAACGATCTTTTCAGTTCATTGGTCAAGGTAGCAACCCTTTAATTTAATTGAACAAAATATCATGTCTTCTTCATTGTTTTACGTTGTTTCTGGCTGTTCCCTTTCTTTATCAACTTATCATTGGGTGCTCTTTTGGATGTTATGGGTAACATATACTTTTTCTGGGTTACTCTTTGTCTTTCAGTATTGGTTCTTTCTAAATTCTATGTTTTTGCACCCCTTAAATTTTGAACAGGGAAGGTATTATAGCAAGCGGAGCAGCTGATGATGGTCTACGGTTTTTTCTGGAGAACAAAGATGGTTTGGTATTAATAATTTATGCCCTCACTTTATTATATCTACTGATTTAACATACCAGGGAAGTTGCTCTGTTATTTGCATTGCATCGAAATAACAAAAACCCCTTAAATTGTTTTTGCAGCATGTCAAGTATGTAGACATAAACAACATTACCATGTATGGATAGCTGCTAAGTTCTCTCTTTCACAAGTTAGCTACCTGCCTTTTGGGATGAAAACTGCTTATTTATTTACTCCTTAGGATAAAAGTGCTTGAGGACATGGTTTTTGGAGTTCAATATATTTTTCACTCTCTAAGTCTCAACGGATCCCCCCTCCTTATCTATCTCTTACCTATCTTTGTTATTCCTGACAATGAACTTCATGGAGTGGTGGTGGTTTAAATTAAGCAACTGTTTTTCATTAGGTTTTTTCTTTCTTTTTCTCAGTTCAGTTTTCACATCTTAGATAAATTATTTAGAAGTTCAATGGTTCGATTCTCTCGATTTATTCTTGCTTTCATTTTTTTTTATATTAGTTTTTTCTGCTGCTTAATTGCTTCATATCCAAATCCTTTGATTTGTGAACTTTTCCTGTTTCAATAATTTTTGTCCAGTATAGTGGCATGGAGAGAATTATCCTCAAAACTCAAAAGTTGGATGGATATTTAAAGAAAGGAAAGAACTAATTATTATTGCTCTGAGTGGGGGGAAAATGAAACTAACCACCTTGTCCTGAAAACAGTTTTAGTGCAAATCACTATTGGGGCACTTTTGTCCTAAAAAGTGGACATTTTGCTAACATTGCTAAAGAGTGCAACTTGTGATCCCTTGTGTGCGAGCAACAAACACATTCTTACTCAACTTAGTTTTTCTTGTGAATTTCTTACACTTTACCTTTTTTGTAATCTTATTTCATAAAATTAGTTATAGATTTTACTCAGTTCTGGTATCTCAAGAATGCCAAATTTCAGGTTGATTGCAAAAACTATAAGCTAATCACCTAAGTAACCTTTTGAAATAAATTATCACAACATAGATGGAAACACTTGTATCTGATTTTGATTTGAAATTGGTCTGATGAGGTAATGCGACCTTGTGAAGTTCCTATTTATGGATGCTCATAAATTGAGGATGCCTTACTCTTGACTTGATATATTGATTAGTGAATTAGGAAAAGAAGGATTAAGTAAGACTATTGTGTGTTTGTTACAGGTTGACGGTCCTTCATATAAACTGTTGCTGAAAAGGGAAAAGGCTCACAATATGGACATAAACTCAGTGCAATGGGGCCCTGGGGTAAGCTTTCTTTTGGAAGTGTTGAGATTACACACTCACAGCAATTTTTTTATAGTGTATTTGATGTTTGTGTTTGTGCTGAAATGAATGCTTAAATTAAGTACAATAGGATCTGGTGGGAGGAGAGGAAGGGGGGTTGGTAGTAGATTCTTGGGTTCTATGACGATAGAGTGATGCTTGCCATTCAAGTGTCCTTGTAAACCAAATATAAATTTCCCTGCTTGCCCTGATGATACTTATCCTGAAACAATTATACTACTATCTACTGCACAGCAACAGTAATAATAAAAAAAACATGTGCTGACACTTGAAACTTCTGTTCTCTCACCATTCACCCTGCTAAAACTAGCGCAATTTTGGTTAAAATGGTTTTATATCATTTAGCTGTACTGAAAAGATGAAAAGCTTGAGCTCACATCTTGAAAAGGCTAAAAAGGGTGAGGACATCACCTATCTTAGAGCCTATAGTGCCCTTTATTTGGTTTCTCATTTTCAAACTTTTTGTGCTGGGGGCGGGGAATTAATGCTTAGTATTGAAATCGTGATTGTATCTGTATTGTGTTTCTGTATATGATTGTTGATTCTTGCCAGGAAACCCGGCTACTTGCTTCCACAAGTGATGATGGGAAAATAAAGATATGGGAACTGGCAACTCTAACCTGATACAACTTTTTGATAATGATGGTTATGATTTCATGAAGCACTAGACCCAACTTCTGGGATCTTGAAATTGATACATGTTTTAGATATAAATCTCTTGTTAATCTCCTGTTATAAGTTGATCAGTGTAGTGGATGGAGCTGGGTTGACTTGACGTTTCTCTACAATGGAAGTCGGAAGTTTTCCATATTAAATAAAACATATGTATTTTTATTCTTAATGTATTATTTGACTGGTCAAATTGGAGTGACTCATGATACTGGGTTTTAGAACGAGACTGTATATGATGCCAGAACTAAATTGGGAGCGGAAATAAAATTATCAGAGATTGTAATTTTGATATTAATGTTGTCTTTTTTCTTCTTTTTTCACCTGATAATTCCACTTATGGGCATGCTGTTTATATATTAACGGTTGATGTTCTGTTCATAATTTACCGAGTGAAAAGAGAGGGGCAAAAAAAAAAAAAAGCAGCAGTTTTGAATACAAAATCACAGAAGATACCAAGGTTGTACTACTTATACGACTGAGTTGTTTATGTGAAAAGCATCATACTTCATGCTAGGAAGTATTTTCCAAAATTTCTTCTGGTTGCCCTCAAAAGGGGTAAATGGTCCGTCAGAGTAGATCATATCTGGGTAAGGGTCTTTATTTCCGTGAAACAAATGTATTCAATACATCCTGTCTATTTCTCTATGTATTAATGGCTGCTTGGATTTGCTCCAGAGTTCTCCCTTTTGTTTCTGGCACCACCATGACCACAAACACTATAGCCAGCGTGTTGATTGCAGCATAAAGAATGAAGGTACCTGAAAACCATTCTTGTATAATTTAACTAACTGCTTTGTGAACCAGAGCTGTCTTTGAAACTAAATGTTTTCACTTTTGCACATCTTGATATCGTTCTTAAAAACTACTATGTAGCTCTTGGTATTTATTTCAGTTCTTCCTTTATTTATTTATCTTGCGAGCTGGTTGCCAATAAATTGATTCTTTGTATTATGCTAAATTTTTTTTGTTGAATAAGTTTTAGATTTGTTTACCATAGGAGCTCCAGGACATAAGGTAGTTGTAAGTGTAGGAAATCGCCCATGCACCAAACCAGTTCACAAGTGTTGCTAAGCTTCCAGCCACTCCCTTAATATTTATTGGAAAAATCTGCAACAAAAGGCAATTGTCTTTTTTGTGTGGAATAATGAATTCATAGATGGAATTTTCATCTTGGAACTTAGATTACCTCAGACATTATTACCCATGGAACTGCACCCATTCCTGCTGAAAATGAGCCGATATATAGCTGAACCAAAAGCATTTATCAAAGATACGTAAATGAGAAGTTACATAGTTGGAGATCAATCTCAAGAGAAATATTATTTGACAATGATTATAATTACCAGTATGCCAGTTAAAGTAAGTGCCGGGACTGATTTGACTGCCAATTCATTAACCTAGTTTTGCAGAAGGTCACTTTTACATGTCAGTATTTGAGAGAGACATTGCATTTATGAGGTCTAAAGTTAGCAATAACCTTTAGGTAGAATGAAATCGCAGTTATTAAACAGCCAAGAATCAGTCCTGATGCAGAAACCTGGAATACATAGATAAATTAACTTTCAACACCTGAAGGGTGAGGAGTCAAGATGAAATTTCCAGAGCTAACTGCGTTGAACAGAAATTTACCAGTAATAAAGGCTTTCTTCCAGCTTTATCTATTACGATTGTGTTGAGGGCGGTAACCACAACCTACAAAATATTTTTTTTTTCAACATAATCCTATTGGAGTATGACATTTTGATTTCTTGAAGTTAACAAAATTACTGAAAGAAAGAAACCTGAAGAATGGCATAGATTATGGTTCCAAGACTGGGAGAAAATCCTGAAATAATGCAGAATTTCAAATATTAGAGTACCAATGGAGAATCAAAACATTCTAGAAAGTATCAGCAAAAAAGCTTGAATTATTTGATGTTCTTTGGTTGATGTATGAAGGCTTTGTTTTCTACTGGGTTAAAATTCTATCATGATTGGAGATCAGGAAGGTTTTTAGGATGGAAGTTAGTGTGTGAGATTATTTTTATGTACCTTGTTTTATTTGGATTATTTTTTCTATTTAGATTAGAATTTTTAATTGAATTAGGATTTTACTAATTAGGAATCCTAATACTAGATGGATTCTATTAGTTAGGCAAGTGTTAATCAGAAATGCTTTTTCTGTAAAGGATTTTAGTTTTAGAACTAGTATAAATAGAAATGTCTAATTTCTTGTTACGGATTCAAACTCACATTGTTCAGACTTTTTATAAAATATTAGAAATTTTTTCTATTCCTGTACAATGTTGAGGGCTCTAATTTTAGGATTTGATAACCCTAACTTTTATTTATGCTATATGTGCATCAAATATTGGCCTGCTGACTTGAAAGCAGGGTGGATATAAAATTTTATGTTTAGTTCCCTGTTTGGTGGAAAGGGCAGGGGCCATGTATCTCCTTTGATAGTAGTGTTTATCAAGACCTCTTTACCTGCTGACTCAAAAATATTGCTGACATAAAAGCAGACCCCATTGATTCCTCCAAATTGTTGAAAGACCATCAGTCCTACTCCTATCTGATCAAATTGGCATAAAATGTATCAATTGACTATCAGAGTTCATGAAAAATAAATCCTTTCTGGTGAGGCCAACTGGAAAATAAAGAAATATAGGGTTGGAAGGTTGCAAAAAGGAATAATACAATGACTGAGCGGAGGTATCTTCTTTGAAACAAATCTAGGAATCTGGCTTTCGGGAGCCGTTCAAGAGTTTCTATGTACTCCTGTCACAAAAGCATAAAACTCATCATACTTTTCTTCAAATTGCTACTACATTAACAGCATGCAGAATACAGATTTCAGATAAGAACCTTGATTTCAGTTGCCTCCTGATATATATCAGCTTCCTTGCCACGAAGCTTTTGTAGAGCTGTTTGAAACTCTTCTTCACGTCCTCTCTTTGCCTGTAACCACGCCATTTTCATTATATATATGTGTGTGTGTGTGTGTGTGTGAGTGTAGGCAGAGTGTGTATTCAATTGCTGTTCGTTACCAGCCATCTGGGAGATTCGGGAATCATAAAGAGGCCAAAAACCAGAATTGCACAAGGAATAAGCCCTGCAAGCACTCTAGAGGTAAGCTTCCTGCTCTACAAATATTTTTAGTGTTTTCTACCCAACCATTTAAATTTTCTGAAAAATAATGCCCATTCTGGATCCCGTGATGATTGAGTAGGCAATAGATCAAGGAATACCAGTCAATGCCAAAGCCCTCCATGTCAGCACGGTTCCTATTATGAATGCAACAGACACTCCACCGCAGATCATAAGCTGCATCATGAGATGATATGATTAGAGAGGATCCAGCACGGTTCCCATTACATTTTGGTTTGCATTATATATTAAATATCCACTCCGTCCAACTAAGCCTCAATAGAAAACGTAATTTAGAAAGTTGATGTCCCCTCATAACACCCCACAGCTTGTGAAATTATGTTTATCATATGAAAAGATACATTTCTCAAGTTCTGTCAGAAGCATATCTTTACCTGATTTGTAGCTGTTAGTGCTCCTCTAAGATTCTTGGGTGCAATTTCAGCAATAAAAACAGGTACCTTGTCAAGATGTCAACATCATAATCGAATTCATTAGTAACATATATTCTACCATGTGCGTAGAGGCGTGTTGAGAAGCAAATGCGAGAAGATTAAAATTCTACCACATAAGAAAAGACTCCCATTCCAAAACCTGTTGCCAGTCTCCCGAGGTCCAATGCCAGAACCCCCTGTTTTGTATTAATTGAGAGGGTAACAAGAAATAAGATAATATGTCTGGGGGAAAAAAAATCCCTTTTGCTTCTGAAATTAAGATGACACAAACCTGAGCAAAGTAGATGGCTAGCCATCCGGCAACACAGAAGCTGGTAGCCACTCTCAGCGCCTGCGTACATTCCATACAAGGGTTGAGTTCTACACAAGTAGCACTAGATCCAAAAATGTTCATCACAGCATATCTCTACTTACCCCTTTCCGACCAATTAAATCAGCAATGGGCCCACTTGTGATTGCACCAACCATTGCACCGAATGTCAATATTGAACCAAACACGGAATACTTCATAGTTCATACAAACACAGAGTAAGTAGCACATATAAGTTTGGAAGCTAAAAACCAAAGAGTTCATTTTGCTGCGTTTAAAACAGCATCATCAGTAAACAGGGGATGCTTTTCTTAATACAAGTACCCTAGATCTAGCTGATCTTTTGATCCTAGAAACTTTTCTCTTAAGTTCAATTTCCGCAGTGGATCTGGAGCCATATTTGTAATGTCTACTGAAAATCAATTATTCTTCCACAGCTCAAGTTTGCATGTTTCTGACAAGCTAGGAGGCTAATTGATAAGGGGACAAATCAACCGGTTACTTAGCTCTGGATAGGTGCTTAATATACTGGGAGACAATTTAGTAACTAACCTCTGCTAGAGATAGAGAGAGATCTTCCCTGACAGCATTTTCTGTGGGTGATGAATAGCCTGCCTGAAACCACATGCAGCAAATTAAATCAAGACTCTTGCTTGTCAAGAAATATGTACGAACACGAGCTAACTTAGGAAACAGAGCTAATTATCAGTATTGTAAGTTCCTAAATAAAAGGAGGTAAGCTTACACATGAGCCAAATGCGAAAGAGCCACAGACTGCAACAAAAGTGCTGAGGTAAACCATCCAAGCACTTTCTTTGCTGCTACTCTGAGCAAAAGACCCATCTTGTTCGCCTGATTGATTTTTCTTGTCCATGAGTGGTTCTCTTACCCCTTCATGCTCAGCACGATTCTTACACTGCTCTAGGTCCTCTTGGATTCCCATGCCTTCACTATTTTCAGTCAGAATCTGCGCAGCCTGGAGATGGCAAAGAGAGAGTCTGTGAAGGAATGCTTTTTAGATCAGTGATGGATGTGATTTGTGAGAAATAGAAGAAAGAGATACGTTTTTCTTTCTTTCTTTTTTTTTTTTCCTTCTTTAAATTTTCCTTAAATATGCTCCCAAGAAGTGAAAATTCTCTCAACCACGTAGGCTGTGCTCAAAGCTTCAATATTCACTCGCACTTGTCCCACCACAACAGCGTTCTTGACTTGATATACCCATCAGCAGCAACTGTTATTACTAGACAAGTAAGTCTAGATTGCCATGTGCATCATAATCAAATAATTAAATGGTATTGCCCCTGAGTTCACATGGACATGGCAGAGCCTGTAGG